>Ga0222717_10000002_pt1 | contig 286260 bp, 261 predicted proteins | sample C33_18DmetaG_FD_165053 | JGI IMG/M metagenome (GOLD analysis project Ga0222717, IMG submission 165053) | Estuarine water microbial communities from San Francisco Bay, California, United States - C33_18D | ecosystem: Environmental > Aquatic > Marine > Unclassified | place: USA: California... | reverse complement strand
TGGTTATTGGTATCACAGCGGTCATTTTCTATTCCTTTTTTCGTGGTAAAGTGCAGAAATACCTTGCTGAACTCGAAGCAGCGGCAACCCATTTGATGGCACTTCTTGCTGCGCAATACAACCGTCGTGGCGGTAACGCACCAACACCTCTTTATGCAGGTGAGGCATCTGGACATGATGACAATCAACGCAGAGACGCCCACGCTAGACACAGGGAGTATGGAGATAATGAACCGGACATGATGCCTGTGCCAATGTCTCGGCCATCCAACGACACGCCAGATGTGCATAACATCTGACACATAGCACCAGTTAAAAGATGAAATTTCAAGTCAGAGAGCCCGATGCTGCCGCCTTTCCGTTGGCGCCGATGATTGACGTGGTTTTTCTACTGTTGATTTTTTTTATCGCTACGATGCAGTTCTCCCAAAGTGAGCGCGAGCTAAACGTATCTGTACCAGTTGCTGAGGAAGGAGCTGATGCACGGCAAACGGTGGGGGAGATTATCATTAATGTGCGCGAGAATGGTGAGGTGGTAGTAGATAGCACGGTCATGTCTCAGGAGCAGCTATATGCCAAGCTCAACCGGATCGCTGCGGTGCACGATAACCAAGCCATTCGCATTCGAGGTGATGCTAAAGTGGATTACGAGAAAATTGTTCAAGTCGTGGATGTGTGTCAAAAAGCGGGTATTCCTAACATTTCTTTTGCTACCCAAGTCCAACGTAATCAAAAATAATCCACAAAATCAATGAGTATGAGCTATTCACTATTTATGTTTCTTCCGCTACCCTTCAAAATTATAACTATCGTCATCGGTGGATTTTTTTTTGTTGGCGTGGAGAATAGGGTAGAGGTCCAGAACCAGAAGATGCAGGTAGAGGCACTTGAAATGGTGGAGGCGATGCCAGCTCAGGCGAAGCCGCGTGTTGCACCGGGTGGAGTTGTTATCCTAGTGAATGTAGATGGCTCATTTACGGTAGGTGGTAAAAAAATCACAGAAGCTCAGCTACAGGAATTACTTAGAGCCAGGGTTGCTATGACGCCTAATCAAGCGGTTGTTATCAAGGCCGCCAAGCAAACACCTCATCAAAAAGTGATGAGCGGGCTGGAATTGTGCCAAAAAGCAGGCGTCAAAAACGTTAGTTTAGCCGCCAAACCTGCCGCGCCTTGATGTAGTTACCATATGCCTTGCACGCTGCTTCATTTTCACAGTATTTTTTCCCATGCGTTACCTAATTATTGTTTTCACTGCCGCCATGGCATTGGTACCTTTGTGTGCGCAGAATGCTCCATTAATAGCCGATCCTGCAACGGACCAGTTCGAGTTTTGTAAGCACCTGTATAACCAGGCTAACGCCACCAAAGACGAGCGGAATCGTAAGGTGTCATATCGCCGACTCATTCCACGGTTACAGAATTACATTAAGCGGTTTCCGAATCACCCAAATGCTGCGCCAGTGCTTTATTACCTTGGGGAATCTCATTATTTTTTGGGTGCTCTCGATGAGGCGAAGCGTGTGCTTCACGGAGTGGTGAACCGTTACCGCGAAGGGCGATATGTCGCATTGGCATCCAATCGCCTTGGTTACGATGCCGTTGCCAACAAGAAATACGCCCAAGCGGCAGTTCACTTTGAACGTGTCGCTACAATGTCGACCACGATACAGGAGCGCTACCGAGGACGCTACCAACAAGCGTCTTGTTATCGATATGCCAATATGGTCGATGAGGCAATTAGTGCTTATTCCGAGATTGAATCTGCCAATGATGCATTGGTTCTGTATCGTGAGCATGCGATACTGAAACTCGGGCACTTGTATCTTGATAAGAAAGACAATGACAAGGCATTGGAGAAATTTGAGGCTATTATGTTGCCGGCTGTTGTTGCTGATGTGCGTATTGAGGCGACACTCAATGCTGGGATTATTTATCTAGAGCAAAAGAAATACGATCTTGCTGAGAATGCCTTTAAGGCAGTGATTCTATCTGAGGAGAATAAATTCAAACCAAGTGCACAGGCTGCGCTGATGAACGTTATGTATTCTCAAAAAAACTATCAAGGTGTGCTTGATGTTATAAGGCGTGGCAGCCACAAGGGAGAAGCGTCTACCGAGGCTATGAAATTCAACGTGGCTGGTCGCAGTGCCTACAAACTCAAAGAGTATCACGAGGCAATCAAACACTTTGCTCAAGCTGAGCGACAGGTTCCATTGTCAGCGAAGGCATTTGAGGCCGGCTATTTTCGGATGCTTTGTTTCTTTAATATTCAGGGAGTAAATCTGCCAATGCAGGTTGATGCTTTCCTTGAAATTTATCAGCAACGTTATCCTAAGCACGAATATGTTCATAAATCATTAATGTTGAAGGCGGAGACACTTTTTGATCAGAAGAAATACCGTGAGGCGGCTGCGGCTTATAACAAGATTGATGTTACCAAAATCGGTGATGCTAATCAGGTGAACCTCTATTACAAACGAGGTTGGTGCCTGACTGATTCTGGCGATCATAATGGAGCTGTTCGGGATTTTACTGCTTTCCTGAAACGTGCTGCTGATGATGCACGCGCACCTCGTGTAATCGCACGTCGGGGTAAGTCATTCCTTGCACTTGCTGATCGTGGCGCGGCCCTCAAGGATTTTGATCTACTTATTAAGCGCTATCCTAAAGATAAGCTCGCAGCACTGGCTTGGCAAAACAGTGCACGCATTTGCAAGCATGATCAAGCCTATGGGGATATGATTCGACGCTATGAGGAGATGATAAAGAACTTTCCAAACTTATCCAAAGAAACTGTTTCTAACGGTTATTATTGGATTGGATGGGGCAACTATCAGATTAAGAAATACGCGGAATCTATCGCGGCCCTTGATAAGGCAGCCTTAATGGAGCCAGACAGTTACGATTATAAGGCGAGCATGCTAATAATGTACGGAAGTTATGCTTTGAAAGATAAAAGACGTTTACAGCTTGCTGTTGAAAAGCTTTGTGAAATGGGTAAAAAGAAAGACATACAGTTGCCGATTTACCGCTGGCTTGGAGTGCAGTGTTTTAATGCCGGCGAGATGGAAAATGCACAGCGCTACCTTGGGCTGGGAACCACACAAGAGGATCCTCGCCAGACACCAATGGCATATTGGAAAATGTTAGGTAAGTCGTGTGTTGAGACTGGCATGTATAAAGAAGCGCTTGTTGCTATCAAAAACTACATGGATGTTGTGGAGCAGCCGTTCTGGAAAGCTGAGGCATTGCTTGATGAATCAGTTGCACACCTTGGTTTGGAGGATTTGCCAATGGCGAAGCGGTCTGCAGAGGCGGGTCTCGCCTTGCGACCCAAGGGTAATGTTAACGCAGAGCTTCGCCTCATTTTAGGAGACATTGCATACAACAGCCAAGACTTTGCTGGGGCGGCTGCCCACTATGTGGTGGTCGTGCAATTTGCCGATGATAAGAAACTTAAGCCGGCGGCTTTATTTAAGGCGCACCAAGCACTGCAGAAGAAAGGTGATGCCAAAGAGGCGAAGCATTACCTTAACACCCTGAACGAAGAGTTCCCTGATTATCTCAAAAAAACAGACTGAGGCTACGTAAAGAGGCGGCTATTCGTCCGTAAGTGATCCTTATTTTTTATTAAAAGGATCTTTAGTCCATGTTCCCTTATTCTTGCCGAAGAGTTCCTCGGCACGTTTCCCTGGAGGTAGGCATATTGCGATGGGTTTCGCTGGGCGGCCCTGGGCATCATAGCGATAGTAAAGTCTTCTTACAGGCTTTTCAACATTAGTGGGTTTGCCGTCAGCTCCTATGATTGTAAAGGTGCGCTTAACCTGTGCGTCATACATGTATTCCCTGTCAAGGCGTCCCGTGTCTTTGTGGTAACCATAAGATACACGATAAAGAATTGTACCAATTGCGTCATGAATTTTACAGCTGCGTAGTCGGCCGTGTATATCTTTTCTATAAATAAAACTAACAGTTGTTGCCAGCTCGCCATTTCCGCCTTCTTGTGGTGCTAAAATTCGTTTTTCTAGTATTCGTTCATTTGAGCTGCGTCGAAATTCTGTGAATGATCCATCATCGTTACGCATCATACGCACGCTTTGTTTTTTCTTTTGGTTCTGGCTATACGCATTTTCTGATATTCCCGCGATCAAGAATACTGTAGCAAAGCTCAATAAAAGTGATGTTTTAATTGTTGATATCATAAGGTTGATTCTAATCCTAGTGAGGCTAGAGTGCAATGCAAGTAGCAATGATGACCTGGAAAACCCCACGCCGTACTATTGATCTAACCCATGGTGGTGTCCTCATGGGGATTCTTAACACCACACCGGATTCGTTTTCGGATGGCGGCAAGTACAACACTCGTGAGATTGAGCATGCGTTACGCATGGTTGACGAGGGTGCAGAAATTATTGATATAGGTGGAGAGTCGACTCGCCCGGGCGCGGCACCTGTGGGAATTGAGGAAGAAATTCGACGAACTATTCCGGTGATTGAAGCGTTGCGAGAGCAATCCAAAGTGCTCATCTCCATTGATACTTCCAAATCAATCGTTGCTAGGGCTGCGATTGAAGCTGGGGCAGATATTGTTAACGATGTGACTGGCCTCAGTGATCCGGAAATGGCAAGTCTATGTGCCGACACTGGGGTTGGGGTTTGCGTTATGCACATGCATGGTCAGCCGCTCACTATGCAGCAAAATCCAAGTTATGGTGACGATGGTGGGGTTATTCATGTGGTGAAGCATTATTTTGCGGAACGATTGAAATGTTTGACGGAGATGGGAATTGATTCCGAGTGTATTTGTTTTGATCCTGGTATTGGCTTTGGCAAGACGCTGGAGCACAATATTGCAATTCTATGCAGCTTAAGTGATTTGCAGCTGGATCGGCCTATTTTGTTGGGTGTTTCCAGAAAGTCTTTTATTGAAAGTATTACTGGTGAACGTGATCCTGAGAAACGTGATCACGCTACGGCCGTTATCACAGCGTTGGCATATCAGCAGGGGATACGTATTCATCGTGTGCACAATGTAGCCATCAACCTGCAATCGCTTCAGCTCGGTGAGCAGTGCGGATCACACAAGTAGATTCTGTTAGCATGCTATATCCTATTTAAGCAGGTTTCTCTCTATTCAGGTCACCGTTATCACTTGTATTCGTGGGCAGTAAAAAATTCAATTTCTCTTGATGTGATTTAGCTTTGCGGGATGCTTCTCGCAATCTGAGAATACGCTGTGGAATCTGAGTACGTGATTGTTTTTGGATTCGAGAATCAATATTGCAAATTATCATATTTTTTGAGTGGTGATAGGTCTTTAAACATAAAGAAGGTAGGCTGCCTCTTTTTTCTATTGCAATTGAGAATCAATTGCAATAACAAAGTTTGACTTTAGTAGTTTTTTGAGATTTGAAATGCGTGATAATTTGATTCAGCGTGAGCATTTGCAGAGCGAGGCATCCTCATGTGATCCTGGCTGGATTTTGATGTGGTATGGTATTAGGAGACAATCAAACGCCGTGGATTGGAGTTCTGCTCTGAGAAAGGGAGAGTTAAATGTGGTGTTTAACTTGCAGGGTTGCGGAGTTGTTATGGGTGAGAGGACAAGATTGTCGCTTGTATCATCCACCATTTCCATGTGCTGGTCTCATAATGATTTGATGGCTACACGCTTGCCAGGGGAGTCATCTCACGAGTTTGTGGTTTTGAGTATAAGTCCCGAATGGCTTGAAAAAACTCTAGGAGAGGGGGTGGAGAGTATCTTCCAGGCCCTTAGAAAATCGCTCATATCGACCGACTCGAGGGGTGAATTAGCGGAGAGCCCCGTTGGTTTTCTCAGGGCGATGAGTTCTAGCGAACGTGATATGGCAATGCAGTTGGCAGATCCCCCGTGCGAGGATCAAGCTAGAGTGATTTGGTATGCTGCAAAGGTATCTGAAATAGTAGCACTTCATATGTTTAGACCTGCAGGACAAAAAGAAGCAGAGCCGTTCTGTGTAAACCGGAGACGAGTCAATCATGAGAGGATTGATGCCGTACATCACTGGCTTGAAGAGCATCTCGATCAGCCACTTGAATTGGAATTACTCGCTGGCGATATTGGCTGCGCAAAACATTACTTGAGTCGGTTCTACTCACAGCAGACGGGTAAGACGATTTCACGTAAATTACGGTCCTTGCGAGTTGAGAAAGCAGGAAGGTTATTATTGGGAGGTAAGGCCAATGTTACGGAGGCTGCTTTAATTGTGGGCTACAACAGTCTTAGCCATTTCACTAAAGCATTTGTAATGGAGAAAGGAGTTAAGCCATCGGAATATGTATCATACATGATGTAGGAGCTGAAATGTTAGGCACTTAATCGCTATTTGAAGGCAAGGGAGCGCATGTGTAAATTTCTAGGTTGTGTTGCAATATGGACATACTACGGAGGCCGTAATTAATAATTAAATAGCGATGAAAAATGATGATATGCACCTTGGTGTTTATAGTGATAGGGTTTTATCTTTGGATGGTTTCGGTAATCATATTACGGATCATTTTAATGATTTTGGACGGGGATTTTTAATGGTATCCGTGCATGGTGCTGATATGGCTGTGGATACATTACAGCTTTCACCTGAAAATCTTGATGAAGGTTATGAACTTCAGTGGCCAGAAGTAGGAATCAGATTAAATACCGAAAATTTATCAAGAGTTTATGCTAAGGAAAAATCTCGTTTAGGTGCTGGTACTATAGAATGTGATTTCACAGACAGCCCAAACAGTTTTTCTGTCATATGGATTCCTGAATACTTTAACCAAAAGGCATATAATCTTGTCACTGAGGCGTATGCATCGAACTTGCTATCAGACATGAAGCTGCGGGCAGTGCGGGATGCAGACTGCATCAAATTAAACATCTGCCCTTGTTGTCGAGTAAGGAGAGAGCGTATACGAAACGATACCGCAAACCATCCCGTTAGTATTATATTACAGGGGCTTACGGGCACAGAAATCATGCCTGAATTGAGAATTGCTAGTGATCATGTCGACATGCTTTGTGCGTGGTTAATCAGAGAGATAAGGATCTGGCAGGGCGAGGTTACATGTGTGGGTGATCATCATGTTTTTCGGGTAGATGTAGCAATGATTCACACAATTCAAATTTGCAAAATGATGAAGCGAGGAGTGGAGTGTTCAGTTTTACGCTGCTATCACTCTCTGGGGGGAGTCATTTTTGAAATGTCAATTGCATGTGCTAAGCACTCAAATCTGTGGCATGAAATTTGTGCGGCAGCGGAATTTGGGTATCACACATGTGGTGGCGATTCTTCTCAAATGGAGAATGAAGATTAGAAAAACCTTCATGTAAGTCACCTGAAAGAAGGTGAGTTGTCTTAGCCTATATTCTGGGCTATCGAAATCAACAGCTGTCAACTATGTCTATTGCAAGGCACTTTGTGAGATCCTTAACCCACTGGTCAAAGGGGGCATCCATATCGACATCGCAATCGACACGCGGCAGCATTCTGGAACCTCCACGCTCTTTGAGCATCCGATCGAAATTTTTGCCACATTCATTAAACTGCTCATAAGCTGAATCTCCCAGTCCGAAGACGGCAAAGCGGAGATGGGATAAATCAAGATTTTTGTTGTTTTCTAGGTCGTTGTAAAATGTTTCAGCATCATCAGGGGGGTCTCCGTCTGCCCATGTGCTTGCAATGAGTATGCAGGTTTTATGTTCACGTAGAAATGTAGGATTTGTGTCGTAGCAATCGAGGCATCTGACTATGTAACCAAGCTCGACAAGTTGCTCCTCGGTATCTTTGGCGAGGTCTTCTGCTGTGCCGGTCTGGCTGGCATAGAGAATGAGTATGGAATCATTTATGCGCATGTATTTTTATGAAATGAAAATTACTATCACGAGGTTACGTTTTAATAGCCAAGGATTGCCCAAAAGGAGGTAACGAGAAAGAGTGTTAAGACGAGAAGATTAGCGAGAATTTCAATCATGACTTTTCAATTGTTAGTTTGATGCGAATAGAATTTATTATTTACAGATCGCCTATATGATTCACTGAAATGATATTTATTGCTGTCGCTGCCTTGTCTTTAGTTAGCGGCTAATTTCACACGTTTGATCGGCATTATTTTGTTTGTTCTGGGATAACAATAACCCCGCCGAGCTTGAGCAAGGCGGGGCTGGTTGATCTGTTGCTGATTGTTAGGATTATTGATCTTTTATTAAATAGGGTGTCAGAGTTTTGGGTATATCCTCTGGGGCGGCAGCTTTTTTCTCCTCTGGATCAGCCATGAGCATATGTAGTGCCTTACGCATGCTTTTGCCATTGATTCTGCGTGTATACTTCACGTCGTTAGATTTATTGATATGTGTCATCCAGTGAGCACGAACACTTTTCCAAAATTTTGAGTGAGTTTTCCAGTAACTCTCGGCGACAGAAAAATCGTGATCAGGCACCCTGAAATAGGTGTTGAAACCACGTTCATGGCAGAGGTAATGTTGTTTGTTATCACGTTTTACCAGCTTGCGATTGCTTTGTTCGTGAACCCATCCCTGTGGGGTAATGATGTGAGTATTGATTCCAACCAGGATGTCGTAATCCTTCCGGGTTTTATATTCACGGCGTGGGAGTGGACGATTCGTTTGCCCTGAAACCCATTGGCTTAGCCCCATCGAGTGATCCCACTTGCCATAGCTCTCGTAGCGTGGGCTATCATCAGTTTGAGTGACATACTGGCTCCATGTACCACGTGCTTCATCGGTATTGAGCTGTCTTTTTTTCCAAGTGGTTTCACCCTGATATTCAAGAATTTCTTTATCTTCAAATGTCCATACTTGGCCCCAGTGTTTGACTACCATAGAACCTTCATCTCCTTCCACTTGGAGTAAGTGTTGAAGCACAATGCGAGTATCTGTATCCTCAACTACTTTTACAAGTTCATGGGCTTTCTCTCTGTATTTTTTGGTTTTTATCTCATAACCATGAGCCGTCGAGTAGGTTTCGTGAAAATTGAATGTAATTTCAAATTTCCCTGCTAAGGCGAGGATTGCGGCTCGGTCTTTTTTAAAGTTTGATTCATTGGCATGGATAATTGGGCTGGCCAATGCGATGCCAGTGGTTATCAGGGAGTTGCGTAATATTGATTTTGGTGTCATTTTTTTGTTAGGTTAGAATTGGTAGCTGGCAGAAATAAACCCATGGGTTCCTGGTGCTGTTGTGCGATCGGTGATGGCCGCAGAATTTGTTATATGTCCTCCTCCTCGGCGTGAGCTTCCCCATGTCCAATATTGCTCGTCTAGGAGGTTAATCACGCCTGCTTGCAATGTTAGGTTTTCGGTGATTTTCCAGTAGGCGCTGAGATCGAGGGTGAAGTACGAAGGTGGGCGAAAAAATGGACCGCCTGAGCTGTCATCAACATGTTTAACGGCATCAACATAAATGGCGGTAAGACGAGTGCCGAAGGAATCGTCAGTAGAAGTGTAGCCAATCCAGGCTGAGCTTTTCCATGGATCGATACTATTGAGCCATGTATTTTTTTCTCGGTTTACACCCCATGAGCGACCAGTTGTGACGCCGAACTCTAGCCCCTTCATTCTGGATGTTAATTTTTCAAGCTGCCAGCTTGCGGTGAGTTCATATCCGTAGATTTCTGCCGTGCCGCTGTTTAGAGTGGTGAGAATATCCCTGCCGTCAGGTGCCGTATTGCCAGTGATCACACCGTTCTCGATCAGATTTGAGTAGCGGTTATAGTAGACGGCACAGGAAAAACGGTTATGGGCACTTTGATTTTTGTAACCAAGTTCAATATTATGGTTACGTTCTTCCTTTAGGTCTGGGTTAGGCAGTGTAATCGTCCCTACAGGGCTTGTAGCTGATGGGGGGTGATCGAATACCATGGAAATTTCTTCCGCCGTTGGATTGCGAACTCCGTAGGAATATTCCAGATACGCTGTATTCGTATCGCTTATTTTGTAGCTAGCTGCGAGCCGTGGTGAAAAGGTGAGATTGGCAATATCCTCAGCAGGCATTATGTTATTCCTGCCTGCATTGATGGTATTGATACGAGCTAAGTAATCACCACTGACATCCGGTTGAAGGGCAAAATAGTCTGCACGTAATCCCATGGTCCATGTCCAAGCGCTTGTATCGGATGATTGATATTGTGACTGAAGAAATAGCCCCAACCTCGTATTCCTTGTGGGGGCAAACGTGGTGCGATTACGGTCAAACGGCAAACCGTTGTCTGTTCGCTGAAAATGGTTTTCACTTTGGCTTTCAGAAAAATCGCTACCGTAGGTGAGATCGTGGCGGCCAACACGTTTTTTAAACTGGTTCTGAATACCGTAGATACTTGTGTTGAAAGAAATCGACTGGTCGCGGATACGTCCGAAAACTGACTCAGAGTGATTACGGCTCTTATTGGATGTGTTTTGGTAGTATGCATGTGTATTGATTTCATCGAACCATGCATTGTTAGCAGACTTGTGTATCCAGCGTAGGCTGTAGCGGTTTCTGTGTTGTTCTTCCCAGTTTAGTATTTCTTTATTGAAAGGAGTGACAAAACCATTGGCGCTTATCGCATTAACAAATCGGTTTCGATAGAAATTTTCAACAGTGAATGCTAGTTTATCTATATTGGAAGGCTGCCAGTTTATTTTTAGTAAGTAATTATCACTATGAAACTCCTGTGGGTTGGGTTTGAGTTTACCATTATTTGTGGTTTCCACTCCATCACGTCCAGCATACCCTAACAAGAAGCTCCAATCATTCTGTCGCAGTGCTAAAAACCCTTGAGTAGCGAAGCTTTCATTTACCCCGAAATACTGTTCCCGTAGTAAGCCCCCGTAATTTGGGTAGTTTTTTTTCAAGAAATCATCTGGGTTTGGTGTGCGAAAAGCAACGACTCCACCCAAAGCATCACTGCCGTAAAGAGCGCTGGCGGATCCCTTAAGTATTTCGGTTGCCTCAAACATGGCAGGATCATAATAATCTCGCCCAGCGCCTCCTTGACTGCCTTCATCCTGGGCGAAACTTGTTGAGACAAATGCCTCAGGCTGTCGAATACCGTCGACGAGCATCAAGATGCGATTGCCTTCGCTGCCTCTAATATTGAAGCCGCTGTAACCAGTCTGGGCGTAGCCGAATGTGCCGTCGCCACTGGCGTAGCTGAAAGGTGCACTTATTGTGGGGTCATATCGAACTAAGTCTCCAAGATCATTACCTCCACGGGCAAAAAAGTCTGAGCGTTTTAGCAAAATGCCTGACCCAGGTGTTTCGAGCCAAGTTGATAGGCTGGCTGTGGCTGTAATGTAGGTTTCATCGAGTTCTTTAAAGACGTCGGCCTCGACTTTTATTTCCGCGGGCGAATTTTCCACCAAGGAAATCATAACCGTTATCATGAAAGATAAGATCCCGTGACTCAATCGCATGACTGCATTCTTGTTGTTTTTGCAAGAAAGGTCTTGCGCTTGATTGCTATCTCTTAGCGATCAAGTGACATGGGCAAAGATATGGATTGGTTAATCTGACACTAATCTAAAGCAAGGCGGCGTTAGCGGGAGGCATCAGAATAAGGCATGATCTGTAGCGATGTCAGAAGGCATCCATCGTATCTAAATTACAAATCTATGAAAACAAACTACTACTTATCTGCCACCAAGGCTATACTTGGTGGCAGTTCCGCCCTGATGCTCACCTGTGCGAGTGCGTCTGCCATTACACTGGCAACAGCAAACTTTGATGCTGATTCCTATATTCAATTTGGAACAAATAATGAATTTGATCCATTACTCACAATTGGCGAGAGCCAACGGCCATCATCAGCTCACTTCAATTGGGGTGTTACTACTTTCGATACCAGCTCTATGGTGACATCTGGACCCAAATTTCTCAGCCTTTCCGCTGTGGAATACAAAACTTTGATACCTAACTCTGGTGGTGGCCCACCAACTACGGTAACATCTGTGACCGGAAATGCGACACTCAACATCGTTGCGCTGGGAGATTCATACTCAAATTATCAGGCATCTGCTGACAAGCTAGCATGGTATGATGAACATGTGCAAAATGAAGCAGTCGCGGTGCTTGGAACCATCAATTTCACCAATGCATCTACACAACACATTAATGTGACGAGTGTGGTTAATGACTGGATTGATAATCCATCAAACAACAATGGCTTTGCTGTTTTTTCTACTTCTGGAAATGTTGAGCTGGCCTCTGTTACTAATACGAATGCGGCACTTCGTCCGGCACTTGTTGATGCCGTTCCTGAGACCTCTTCTTCTGCTTTACTTGGCATAGGCGTTCTGGTGCTAATCATGCGTCGCCACAAGCAGAGATAATAGAGTTTTAGTCTGGTAAAACTCGACCGCTCTTCCAATTCTGGAGGAGCGGTTTTTTGTTGAGTAACTATTTTTGAGTGTTTTTTCTGAAAATTAAATTCACTAACAGACTTTCGGCTAAACATCCGTTGGTGATTCGAGTGCTAGTATGATCTCTAAAAGGCAAACTGTAATTAATATTGTAATCAACGCGTGGTGATATGTAACTTGATATGTAGTAACTACTTGTGATTTTTTTGGAATAATTCACGCCAATAATCTAGGCGTTCTTTGATGCGCTTTTCCATACCGTTCTCGGTGGGAGAGTAATACGTTTTTCCTTTCGGTAAGTATGCTTGCGGCACGTAGTTGCCATCGTAATCGTGGGCATAGTGGTATTCCAGTGCTTCTTCGCTGGCGCCAGATTCTTTCGCTAACATTTTGCGAGTTTTAGAACGTAGGTGTTTGGGGACGTCTAGTGTGCGCCCTTCTTTGACGTCGTGCATTGCTGCATCAAGTGCGGCGTATGCACTATTCGACTTTGGAGCGGTTGCTAGGTATACAGTCGCATGGGCAAGGGGGATGCGGCCTTCAGGCATGCCAACAAATTCAAATGCTTGCTGGGCAGCCATCGCTACGCGCAGGCCATTGGAGTCAGCTAGTCCAATGTCTTCGCTGGCGGAAATGACCAAGCGACGCGCGATGAATCTTGGGTCCTCACCAGCCGTTAGCATTTTTGCCAGCCAGTAGAGCGCAGCATCTGGGTCGGAACCACGAATCGATTTAATAAAAGCCGAAATGGTATCATGGTGAGCATCTCCGTCTGCGTCGTAAACAATGGCCTTTTGCTGAATTGACTCCTCGGCAACTGTTAGGGTTATCTTAATATTGCCGGCTTCACTCTCAGGAGTCGTGAGGGCGGCCAACTCCAAGGCCGTTAGGGCTCGGCGAGCATCCCCGTCGCATTTTTCTGCGAGGTGGATTAGGGCATCCTCGTCAGCCGTAATATTTATCCCGCCGAGTCCACGCTCGACATCGCTTAATGCCAAATTCATGAGTTTAATGAGCTCCTCGTTTGGGACAGGTTCTAGCTGAAATATCTGTGAGCGTGATACGAGGGGGGAGTTGACATAAAAGTATGGGTTATGTGTTGTAGCGCCGATGAATCGAATCGTGCCGCGTTCTACGTGTGGTAAGAGTACGTCTTGCTGTGCTTTATTGAAGCGATGGATTTCGTCGATGAAAAGAATTGTCGTCTGATCGCGGAGCTGGCGCCATTGCTGGGCTTGGTGAATTTTTTCGCGTATTTCCGCAACATTTGACTCTACGCCATTGAGCATTTCAAAACGGCAATTCGTTGAGTTGGCAATCACCGTGGCCAGAGTGGTTTTGCCTGTGCCGGGTGGACCGTAGAAAATCAGCGATGAGAACCGATCGGCTTCGATTGCTCGCTTGAGAAGTGTGCCCTCACCGAGAATATGTTTTTGCCCAGCTACCTCCTGCAATGTGCGTGGTCTCATTCTTGCAGCCAATGGGGCATCGCTGCGAGTCTTAGTGGGGCCAGATGGAGCGGGTAAAGATTCTGGAAATAGGGAGTCCATTAGTGTGGAGCTACTCTATGCTACACCTTGATGAAAAATCACCATTAATCTTTCTGGAATGGTTGCTTGTACCATTGCCATGCCCTGCTAAAGAGTCGTTTTACGTCCTCGTTTGCTAAGTAGGCGCAAGGAATGAGGAAAAGAGTAATTACTGTGGCAAATAAGATACCAAACGCTAATGAGACTGCCATGGGTATGAGGAACTGTGCCTGAATAGAGCGCTCGAAAATCAGAGGCAGCAATCCTGCAAAAGTGGTGATTGAGGTGAGCAAAATAGGGCGAAAGCGTGCTGATCCAGAATGGATCACAGCATCGTAAGCATTGGCTCCTTCAAGGCGTTTTTTGTTGGTGAAATCAACCATGACGAGAGAGTCATTTACCACCACGCCAGCGAGGGCAAGCATCCCAAATAAACTCAGAAATGAGGGAGTTAGTCCCAACAAAATATGGCCGGCAATGGCACCGACCGCACCAAAAGGAACTGCCAACAAGACAAAGAATGGTTGTAGTAGTGAACGAAATGGAATGGCGAGTAGGGCGTAGAGCGTGAAGATAAGGAGGGCGGCAGAAAACCAGATACGTTTCTTGTTTTCTGCATCTTCGGCGAGCATGCCGGCAAATCTCCATGTGACGCCAGGCTCGGAGGCTGTCAGGGCATCTAGTTGCGGAGATATTTTTTTTCCGATGGTGCCAATGCTTACGCTTGAATCTTGGGGTGACGCTGAAACGGTAAGCACACGGGAGCCGTCAATACGGTTGATGCTGGGAGGAGTGAAGCCACGGGTAATTTTGGCGACGGATGACAGGCTGGTGGTTGCTCCATTGGGCAACGAAATACGTAAGTCATCTAGGGTAGCAAGAGACTCACGTTGCTCTTCTGGTAGCATGACATAGACACGAATGTTGTCTTCTCCACGCTGAATGCGCTGAGCTTCCTCACCTATGAAGGCGCTACGAACTTGCCGAGCAAGGCTCTCTTGCGTCAGTCCGAGATCTCTGCCGTAGGGGAGGAGCTTTACCTGGAATTCATGCTGAGAGCGCTCAATGCTCGCGGATGCGTTCCGTATGCCATCGATTTCAGCCAGTGCGGCCTCTGTTTTGCCAGCGACTTCTGCCATCGCTGTATCATCATGTCCACGTAGTTCGATTTCTACATCCTCACGTTCTTGCATGAAGCTTCCGCCAGAGCGCTCGGTGCGGATATTGAATGATCGTGCGCCCTCGATTTCACCCACTGCCTGTCTCCATGCATCGGCAATGACCTTGTTTGCTGGACCTGGATATTTGCGGCTTCCTGGAGGGAGAATTTCTACAAGCACATAGCCGTGTTTGTCGTCCGCGCGTCCCCAGCTTGGCCAGCCTCCCGTTGAGCCCATGACATTGCCAATTAATGATGGCCCCTTTTCTCCATCAGTAAATTTGTCTCGCAGGCTGTAGGCGGCCGCAGTGATCTCCTTCACGCGCACAGCTGTTTGATCGAAACTAGTATCATCCTCCATGCGCAGTTGTGCGTAAATAAAGTAACGGTCGACAGATGGAACCGATTCGAATCCCATGATACCACTGTTCCAGAATCCCATACAGGCTAGCCCGAGAGCTGCAAAAAGCGAGAGAGTGATGTAGCGCCAGCGAACACAGAAATCCAAGGCTGGCTGGTAAATGCGCTCGATTAGTAAATCAAGACTGCGGCTTACATTACGCTGAATTTTGGTGATTAATCCGTTTCCTTTTCGGTTTATTTTTAGGTGCTTGAGGTGGGATGGAAGGACGAGCTTAGATTCAATCAGCGAGAAAATCAGCACTGGGATAACGACGTAGGGGATTTGCTTGGCAAGAGTTCCCATCCATCCTGTCTGGAATGCAAGCGGGGCAAATGCGACGGCGGTTGTGAGGATTCCAAAAGTCACAGGCACAGCGATCTCTTTAGCTCCTGATACCGTGGCCTCCAGCGGATCCATACCAGTTTTGAGTTTGGAAAAGATATGTTCCCCTGTAACGATGGCGTCATCCACGACAATGCCCAATACTATGATGAAGCCGAACAGGCTCATAATGTTTGCGGTGATTCCTAGCTCTGGCATTAGCATTAGAGCACCGGCGAAGCTCACTGGAACGCCAAGGACAACCCAGAAGGCAAGGGAAAGACGAAGAAAAATGCCAAGCAATAAAAATACGAGAACACTACCCTGGAGAAGATTCCAAAACAGAGTAGAGATGCGGCCACGCAGACTTACTGAATCATCATCCCATGTTGCGAGCTTCACACCCTCGGGGAAATTATCTTGTGCATTTTTGACGTATTCGTGAACTTGGTCTGCGATTTTTAGAGCATTTTCATTGCTCTGCCGCTTGACCTCAACGATGGAACAAAGCTCACCATTAAAGCGCGTAACCTTACGTTGATCATCAAAGCTGTCATAGACTTTGGCGATATCTCCCAAGCGAATCTCAGCGCCATTATTTCGCGTGATAATGATACTCTCAAACTGTCGCCGATCCATTGCTTGATTCGAGGATCTGAGAATAACGCGAGCGCTATCATCGCTGATAGTTCCTGCGGAGAGGTTTACCGAGCTCTGGCGAATGGCGCGGGAAACTTGGTTGATCGTAAGGTCATAATCGCGCAGTATTTCTTTGGATATTTCTATGCTTATTTGGCGGGTACGCGCGCCTAGGATATCAGCTTTAGAGATACCCGGAAGTGCTGTTAATTCATCACGAACTTGTCTGCCTGCCGCCAAAAGATCTCGCTCAGACATGTTACCAGAAATGACGACAGAAATGACCTCCATCCAGCTTGCTGTGTCAGGTATCCTTATACGTGGCGGATCGGTTTCCGATGGGAAGGTATTTATGGCATCTATACGCGATTCAATTTCCGCTCGAAGCTTGTCCATGTCCGCATCATCTTGGACATCGATAAAGAAGCGCGCCTTACTTCGGCGCGCTTCAGCTCTGATGGCCTTGATTTCTGGCAAGCCCTTGAGAACATTTTCAACGGGGATGACGATTTTTTGTTCGACTTCAAGGGGAGCCCCGCCGCGCAGTGTGATGTCTACCCAGACCTGTGATATCCTATACGAAGGTGTTACCTCTGTGGGGATTTTAAAAAATACCGCATATGCGCCCGCAAGGAGAATCGCAACCATCAGGAAGTTGGCGGCGTAGTCATTGCGAGCGAACCAGCGGATCATGGTGATGAGGGTGATTACTTAGCGGGACGAATGCGCTTTTTGCCGATGCGTTTTGATACGCCATTGGTGGTGCGATTCTCAAGCTTATCATCTGCTAGGATTTCGACAGGCGCCCCATCAGGGGCATAAGGGAAACGGTCAATAGACAGATGGTCGCCCTCTTGGATGCCGCCGCGAGTCACGACGGTATCATCTCCGGACCAGATAGGATCTATGCTTAGACGCTTAAAAGTGCCATCTCTGATTAGAAGAACCTCATTCAAACCACTCATGTATGCGCGAGGTATAATAAAGACTTTCTTTAACATCATCGCAGGAATCGTGGCGCGCATTGGCTGACCTATATAGATGGGATGATTTTTTGACTTGAGGGCAAATGGGTCATCAATGCGAGCGATGACAAAGAGTTGGCGTGATTTTTCATCTAACTCACCTTCAGCACGCAGTATTGTGCCCTGCCAATGCTTATCATTGCCTGTGAGGATCGAGGAGAATGTGATATTGTTTTTTTTGCCATGTTCACCTGGTTTCTGGGGTGGGGTATAATATTGCAGGTCACGTGTGGTCAGAGGCAGCCTTACCTCTGCAAAGTCAGTAGAAAAAATATCACCCAACGGAGTGCTTCCACCTACTTGTTGACCGAGCCCGACTCTTCGCTTGCTGACACGTCCGTCATAGGGCGCACGCACCTTGGTTCGCTCGAGATTACGAACGGCACGCTGAACGCTTGATGTTGCTGATGTTACGGTTGCTTCAGCCTCGTGTAATTGTGGTTTGCGCAGCACGAGATCGCTTGGTTCCTCTTGGAAGCCAGCATCCTTCCAGTTCAACAGTGCTTGTTTTGCTCGGGCTTTTTCTTGAGCGAAGTTAGCTTTGGCGCGGGCCAGCTGTGCCTGAGAGGATGTTAGTTCTGTGTTGTAATCTGCTGGATCTATCTCGAGTAAAATATCACCTTTAGTGAAAAAGGCTCCATCCTCAAATTTAGCAGAGATATTTGAAATACGTCCATTGACTTGGGCTGTTAGGGTGGTTGCATTGTGGGCGCGGACCTCACCCTGACTGCGCAGCTTTATTGTATAGTCTTGTGTTTTCAGTGGTATTGCCTTGGTGCGGAACATTGGCCGTTTATTTGCCCGGGGTTTGCGTGTGGACACAGCTTTTTTTTCCTCTCCAAGTTCCATGCCAAATACATTGATATGGACTAACTTTTTTAGAGAAAAGTAGCCACCTACACCAATCAAGATGATCGCTGATGGGATTAGAATGTGTAGTAGCAGTCGCACGAGTGGAATCGATTTGGATTGAACAAGTAGTAGTTGATTACTGGGTATTGAAATCGCCACCAAGGGCAAGGTGCAGATTGATACGGTTCTGGATACGCTGGTTTTGCAAATCAATGAGAGAACTGCGGGCCTTGGATGCCCTGCGTTGGGATTCGAGTAGGTCGATGATGTCAACTCCAGCTACACCCTCCACGTAGTCGCGCTCTGCCTGCCGCTCAGCAAGGGTAGCTTGTTGGAGTTCTTTTCTGAGAAAATGTTCCTGCTGCTTGAGCCAGTTTTCGGAGGCGAGAGCGGACTCGACCTCCCTGAAAGCCTGCAGTGCGATTCTGGTATAATCGTGAACAGCGGCCTTATTGCGGGCGATAGCGGCACGTATGTCCTCTCGCTGGGAGCCGCCTTCAAAAATGGATTGTGCTAGAGATGTTGAAATGGAGGAGGCAAGAAATCCTGGATTTAGCAAATTCGAATAATCGCTGGATGCTGTGCCGGATCTGCCTGTGAGTTTTAGTGATGGTAGGAGGCTTTTTTGTGTAGCAAGCGTGCGATAAAAAGAGGCATCAAGTCGTTTGCGTGCACGTATTAGATCAGGACGGCGACTTAACAGCCCGGCGGGCAGTCCGGTTGGAATGTCACGTCGGATTGTTGGTAGTGTAGCTGGTGCGATCATTTGACCACTTGGGTAGCGGCCCAGTAAGATTTCAATAATTCTGCGGGCATCGTCCCGCCTCTGCATGCGTGCCCTGAGGATTCGCTCTGCACTGAATACGTTGTTCCTTGATAACTGAAGCGCTAAGGCGCGAGCTGTTGCAGCTTTGTAGTTGCGCTCAATTATTTTTTCTACCATGCGGTAGCTGGTAAGTGTGTCCTGAGCAAGGAGCACTTGGTTCTCGGAGCTAATTAAGTCATACCAGAGGCTGGCGATGTTTGCTGCAAGCGAGAGGCGTGTACCTCGAAAATCCGCCAAAAGTGCATCGTAGTCCGCTTTGGCTACGTTTTGGAGGTTCCCTAAGCGTCCCCATAGGTCAAGTTCCCAACTAGCACCTACTGAAACTCTCTGATTGGAGGAATATGACCGAGTGCCACCGGCGGCATTTTGATTTGTTCGCGAGCGGCTACCTGATCCTGAGATATCCAAAGACGGTATTTGTGCCGCACGAGCGCGAACCAGCCCGGCGCGCGCTGCCTTAAGTCGCTCAGAGGTAGCGAGCAGATCTGGGTTTCTGTTCATTGCCTCGTTGACGAGCTGATTGAGTTTGCTGTCATTGAGGTCTTTGATCCATCCAGAACTGATACGTGATGGAGTCTTGCCTCCTGATACGCTCCATGCTTCAGGCACAGTGACTTTTATCTGCTTTGTAGGTTTACCTCCTGGGTGGCAAGCGCTACTCATGACAAAGATGGCCAACAAGTTTATCCATACAGGTATACGGGATTTTTTGTCAGCTTGTGAAGATATCATGAGTTGCTTTAAAGCGTAATACTAAAATGTAACGTTAGAGACATTCAGTTGGATGATGTGTGTGAAGCACAACGGAAATGAATGAGTTGTGCAAAATATACAAAAAATCATACCAGCATGCTGCTGCTGGCAGGAGGTCGTTCATTGGGTTAGGGAATTCGAAAACGCTTTGCGGTCCCCGGGATAACCATACCGGATGCAGGGTCGATCTTGCCAGTTGATGGATCTCCCACGATGTTACCACTATAAAATCCTTTAACGTCGATTACATTATATGGTCGGTATGGGCTGACTACCATATGAGCTTTTCCTGCGGGGTGTGGATATCCTAGTGGGACTTTTTCGGTGCTGAATCGTGGTGCAGGAACTTCTGCGCCTGTTGAACGAGAGCCGCTGGTGAGACCGGTGACATCAGTGCATGAGTTAATGCAGCATGCGAGGGCTGTGATTCCGATAAGGGATCTAATTTTCATAACGATATTCTATTGGTAATTAGCAATTTAAGTTTATATTAATATACCTTAATTCTATGGCTTGGCTATGAGGAAATCTTGGGTTACGACATCAGGGTGGTTATCAAAATAGCTGACTTTCTCGTCTTGGAAAGTCGGTAACGTTTGTCAAAGACGCGGAAGCCGTCAGCTTTTATTTTTTTCAATAAAGTTTGATAAATCTTACGCATTGCCTCGGCTGCTTTGAGCGCTTTAGCATCATCTTGGTGTAGGCAATCGATCGCCTCCTGATAGAGTGCATCGGCTCGGTCTGCCTGATACGACATCATCGCTATAAAACGTCCATCATGAACACGCCCAATAAGATCGCGTTCGCTGTATTGAAAGCGTATCATATCATTCAATGGCAAGTAGATACGCCCACCATTTTTTAGGTCCTCGCCCACGTCGCGTAGAATATTTGTGATTTGCAAGGCATGGCCAAGAGCGACTGCATACTTCAGTGAATCTGGGTGGGTACAGCCGAAAATATGTGTGGAAATGATGCCTACGCAGCTCGCCACTTGGTAAGTGTATTCTTTCAATTCATCCCAAGTTTGAAAACGTTGTGGAGCAAGGTCAGATTCACAACCATCGATTAGATCCAGAAACGGCTGAGAGGATATTGAGTAACGTCCAATGATTTCCGCGACTTCGGTTTCTAATTCATCTGGTTCATCAAAGCCGTCCAGAAGGCCTTTTTTCCAGCGAGCTAGTCCAGCTCGTCTCTCTGCGACAGAAATGCCAGGATCATCTGCTAAATCGTCGATGACTCTGCAGAAAGCATAGAAAACCACCATGTCCTGTTTACGCTGTTTCGGTAAGCAGGTGAGTGCGAATGCGAGATTTGACTTCGCTTTTTTGGTGATTTCTTGGGAAGATGCCATACGAAAATCTGATCGATGAATACTTGGAATGAACGGTCAGGACAGAAATCCACGACTCAAACTACATTATTTGATGGCACCCCAGTGACCGCTGGCAAATGGCCAGAGTGAGATAGCAGCTGGGCCAATGACGTTGAATTCCTTTACCGTGCCCCAAGTTCGTGAGTCAGACGAGTTATAACTGTTGTCGCCCAATGCGATATACTCATTCATGCCAGGGATGTTAGATGAGCGCGCTTTGAAAAGCTTCTGGTTAGCAAGACGACCGTTCGGATCGTATCCACGGTAACCATCTTTCTTACTCATGACGCCCAAGATGCCTTGCTCGGTAGCTTTTTTGCCGTTTAGGTAGAGGTCGTTATTTTGTATCTGCAACTCATCTCCTGGCGTTCCAGCCAATCGCTTAATATAATGAGATCCTGGATTTGGCTGGGATTGAATGTAGGAAATATCGCGTGTATCGAATACAAAAACTTCACCTCTATTGGGACGTCGGAAGTGGTAGGAGACCTTATCAACAAGGATGAGGTCGCCGCTGTCAATGTAGCCGCGAGCAATGACCGTGCCTGCTGGAAGCGTGGGGTTAAGATATATTGCACGTGTCTTACTGCGTGTTCCATCAAACGGAGCTTGAGCAATTTTATCTTGGGTGATGTAGGGAGGGAGTTTGGATTGGTCCTGCAAGTAGCCGCATTTTTCAGCGAGGCCAAATCCCTTTTCCGTGTGGCGATCGTAGCCCAGTAAGGCTGATTTGGGACCGGGGAAAGTCAGTCGTGTGCCATCATCAAAATAGATGTAAGTGCGTGTGAAGAAATGCATGAACTGATCCTCCACGATGGGGTTATCTTGCTTCAAGCGCTTGTCTTCTTTAAGTACGAGATCTACATAGTTTCTGCCATGACTTAGACGCTGTAGTTGCCTTACCGCCATATTAGGAAATTCATCAGTGGAGACCACAGATGTCGCCACGATCCCGTTGAGTGTAGGTTGCATGGACCCGGTTGGAATACGAAAGGGCTGGACCACATAAGTACGAAGTCCAAGAGCGATGACGATTGCTACGAAAAGCACCTCGAGATTCTCTTCGAACCATCCTTGTGAATGTTGGCGGGGTAGAGCGTTTTCACATGTCGCCTGGAGCTGCTTAGAGGCTTCGGCGTATTTATCACGGTTACTTGATTTCCATGTATGTTGGAGATCTTCACGGCGTGAGGTAATTTCTTGGATTTGCTGTTCGGTCAGCAAATCGCGCTTGTAGTTTAGGAACTTTTTGGCTGCCTTATCGAGGAGTTTGGCTTCTTTTTTCCACTTAGCTGAGAACATACTGGGATGAATAGCGGTTACGTTGAGGCATCCAGCAAGGCAAAATTTAATATTTAATACAAAAACATCTTGCAATTGAGAATCAATCGCAATAAAAGCGTGCGCCACCACTTATGTGGCGCTATCAAAATTAAACGAGACTATTAAAAAATCTTATGAAAAAAAACATAAACAGGACGATTGCCTTGACTGCTTGCAGTTTAGGTAACTTGGCGGCTATCACAGCCACCGCTGAAAATGAGCAACTTACACCCCTGACTGTTGTAGGGGGTAAGGATCGAGTTTCTGAACTAGTCGGATCTGCGGCTTACCTCGGTGTCGAGGATATGCGCCAGCAAAACTACACCAACGTCAATCGCTTGCTTGCCAAGGTGCCCGGCGTTTACACGCGAGAAGAGGATGGTTATGGCCTATTTCCTAACCTTTCAATCCGTGGTAACCTTGGTACTCGAAGTGAGAAGACCACGGTCATGGAGGATGGCATTCTCATGGCGCCGGCGCCTTACTCAGCACCCGGTGCTTATTATTCTCCAAATGCAGGAAGAATGAGTGGTATTGAAGTACTGAAGGGCTCTAGCCAAGTTAAGTATGGACCTCACACCACAGGTGGTGTGATCAACTATCTTTCCACGCCTGTTCCTGATAAAGAAACTTTCTACGGCAAGTTTACCTTTGGATCTGACAACACGATACTAGGGCATGCATACTATGGTAATGCTGTGGACACCAAAAATGGTAGGGTAGGGTATCTGCTTGAGATGCACTACCAGTCTACTGATGGATTTCGATCCATTCAGGGTCATGGTGGTCAAAGCACTGGGTTTGATCGAATCGAGCCTATGCTGAAGATGTTCTGGGAGCCGGATACTGCTCTTAAGCAGCGGCTTGAGTTCAAGGTGGGTTATACCGATTTTGATGCAGACGAAACCTATCTTGGGCTCTCTGAGAGTGATGCTAAGAGCAATCCTTATGATCGCTATGCGGCTACAAAGTTTGACAATATCGATACCTTTCAGACCCGCAGTTATTTAAAATGGACTGCCGAACCGAGTGATGTTCTTAAGCTTGAAGCGACAGCCTATTATAATCGATTTAACCGTAACTGGTATAAACTAAACAAAGTGGATGGTAGTAGCTTACACAGTGCGCTACTTGATCCAGCCAAGGTGAATGCGCTGCGCGGTCAAACTGCTGACACAGTCATCGATGTTAAAGCAAACAACCGCGACTACTACAGCTATGGTCTTCAGTTTGCTGGACAATACGACCTCACTGCAGGAAATGTAGATCACAGTATTACAGGTGGTGTGCGATTGCACCGTGATAGAGTGAGGCGTTTTCAGTGGGTTGACAAATATACCTCAGACGGTGCGGGAGACTTCAATTTAACGACTTCGGGTATTCCGGGTAGTGATTCGAATCGCCGCCAGCAGACGGATGCGATTGCGGTGTTTGTTGAAGATTCTATTAAATTAGGTAAACTCAACTTGCGGCCTGGTGTGCGCTATGAGCACCTCAATTTCAAGTATGAGGATTTCAAGGGGGGGGCTTCCCGTCGTGATGACCTTGACGTTTGGTCTGGAGGTATGGGCTTCACCTACGAACTCGGTGAAACAGATTCTCTTTTTGGAGGCATTTACCGAGGGGTCTCGACTCCAAGCCCCAAAGGATACAGTGAAACTAACTCGGCCAAACAAACCGATGAGGAGACATCTATTTCCTACGAGCTTGGGTGGCGTTACAACAATTCTGACAACCAAGTTGGATTTGAGTTAGTAGGTTTCTACACTGATTTTGATAACCTGCTAGCACCTGCTACAGGCGTTGGTGTAGGTGATCCAGCGAATGGTGGTTCAGCCAAAGTATACGGCATTGAGGCTCAGCTTAGCCACGACCCTGCCTCTAAAGCAGGTAAGGGATATCGTCTCCCAATGTATGTGAGTGCTACATGGACACAGGCAATAATCACCTCTAATAATGCCGCCGATTCGGGAAATATATTTACCGATTTCCAAGGGGGTAGCACCAAGGGCAATGACATCCCGTACATTCCCGAGTGGAAAATTGCTGCCGGTGTCGGTATCGACTTAGAGAAATGGGGAGCTAACCTCGATGCTACTTGGACAAGTTCAATGTATGGCACGGGTGGTAATCAGCGTGATTCGGTTACTTCAACGCGTGAGGGACTGGTTGATTCATCTGTTCTAGTCGACATGTCAGCATGGTATCAGCTCGATGAGAACTGGAAGATTATTGGTGGTATTTATAATGTTTTTGATGAAGAAAACATTGTCTCACTTGTTCCTGAGGGTCCTCGCAATGGACGCGGTCGTCACCTCTATGCTGGTTTTGAAGTTCAGTTTTAGGTAACTACATAGCAACAATTAACTTAGTTGTTAATTCAACAACGGCGTTTGCATCCTTGCAGGCGCCGTTTTATGCGCTAATAAACCAGTGGTTTCTGAACTGCATCTTAACTGAATGAAAAATTCTATATCTACTTTCGCGTTTCTATTTTTTTTACCTTGTAGTCTTATCGGGCAGTCAGAGGAGACGGCGGTTGATCCTGTTGAGACACGAGAGTTAATCCGACAGTGGGTTGCAGCCGAGCGCCTTGTTTCTGAGGAAAAAGCTGCATGGCAAGTGGAACAGAAGCGCATGCAGGAATTGCTCGGTCTTTATCAGAAAGAACTTCAGTTACTCGATGAAGAGCTGGGGAAATCCGGTGGTGCCGCCGATCTTATCGACAACGATAAGGATAAACTTGAAGTAAGAGTTAAAAAATACCGTGCGGCTCAGGGTTTGCTGGCTAAAACGATGGTGCGTCTTCTTCCTCGCGCTCAACAGCTGATTGCTTTCTTTCCTCAGCCGCTGCAGGATGAGCTATCGGCTGATATCGATGCCTTGAATACATCTGATGCCTTGAGTAAGCCACGTGACGTGCTTCGATCAATGATTTCTATGCTGACAACTGCAGAGAGGTTTAACCGCAGTGTGACTCTAGTTGAGGAAACAAGAGTATTGCCCGGCGGTAAAAAAATCTCCGTTGATGTCATCTATCTGGGGCTTGCTCGTGCTTTTTATACGGCTCGTTCAGGTGATGTTGCTGGTGTGGGTATACCGCAAAAAGACGCATGGTCTTGGCAAGCTCGACCCGATATTGCCGATGATATTCGCCGTGTCATTGCAGTCTATCGTAAGGATCAGCAACCCCAACTCCTCAGGCTGCCCATCGCCATCGATAAAGAGGGTTCCAAGTAAACACATTAATTTAGTATGAAATTATTCATTCCATTAGGTTTAGTATTGTTAGCTGGTGTTGCGGTTGTTCAAGCCAATCCTGCAGAGAGTGCTCGCGAAGATCTGCGTGCCGCACAGCAGCGACTCGTGCAAATTCGCGAGACGATTGCGGCCGAAAAACCACTGTTGGCAAAGCGCTTCAACGACGTGCAATTTAAATTGTTAGAAAGTCGTCGCAAGGTGCGCATTGCGCGTATGGCGGAGGTCGATCGTAAGGAGCTACTCAAAGCACTAGAAAAAAAGCATCACCTGTTTCAGCAAGATCATCTTTTCGTGACAGGGAAATTAAGTGACTATGGCCTCTCATTCGAAACCTTTCTTTTTCCTAGTGAGGAAGAGGTATATGAACATGCATTACGTGGTATTCGAGCAAACAGTGACGACCCTCAAACACTTCTGGAGAAACGACTCGCAATGCTAGAAGCAGGGATAGATCGCCTTGAAAAGGTTATTGGCGGAACTTCTTTTATCGGAGAAGCCGTGGCGCCTGACGGCGAGGTAAAGCGTGGAACCTTTGCCCTTGCGGGCCCGTCAGCATGGTTTATAGCGGAGGACAATTCTTTGGCTGGTTATATTCTGCAGGATAAGGGTAGTCGCACGCGCAGGGTTCAGCCCGGTGAGCGAGGAGAAATCAAAACTGTTACTAGTGGAGGGGAGGCAAATCTCAGTGTCGATGTGACTGGCGGTAAGGCACTTGCGCTCGCTAGTATTGAATCGGATCCTTGGGAGATTTTCCGTAAGGGAGGATTCTGGATCTGGCCTATCCTCGGTATTGCACTGTTCTCTGCCATATGTGGTCTTATTAAGTTTGCCCAGATCGTAAGAATTAGAACGCCAGAGAGCGACTGGGTGACACGAATTCTTGCGGCATTAAGATCAGGTGACAAGTCAGAGGCAGAGCTCGTTGCTGGACGAGCTATTCATCCTGTATCAGGAGTCGTTGAGCAATGCCTTAGCTACGTTCATGCCGGCCCAGACGTGGTTGAGGAAGTGTTATATGAGCAGCTTATTGGTGTGCAAAACAAGCTGCAAAGTTGGTTACCATTCATCGCGGTGACCGCAGCCACAGCACCGCTTTTAGGACTGCTGGGTACGGTTGCGGGTATGATCCGTACATTCAATATCATTACGGTCTCGGGAACAGGCGATGCCAAACCTCTCGCAGGTGGTATCTCAGAGGCATTAGTCACCACGCTGTTCGGTCTAGTTGTTGCCATACCGGCACTTATTATTCACGCGCTGCTTTCTCGCCGGTGTCAGGGGATTATCCAAAATACTGAAAAGTTGGGTCTTACCCTCATCAATGGGTTGCGTGGCAAAATTATAACGCCTAATTCCTGATCTGCGATCATTTGCCTCTATGTTTATCGAACTCCAGCAAGTCCTTCACCAAGGTGGCCCGATCTTTATTGGGTTGCTCATTCTATGCGTAGGGCTCTACACGATGCTGGCGACTACATGGTTTGGTCTTGCTAGAGTGAAACGCGAGGTGTCTGCTGGTGATTTTGATGTATCTGAGTATCAGTCCCGCCGTGAAATCACCCGAGATTTTGTGGTGTTTGAACTGGATCGGTTGGCGTGGGTCGAGCGCCGCCTTCCCTTCATTGGTATCCTAGCGGCGGCAGCTCCATTGACTGGCTTGCTGGGTACAGTATCCGGTATGCTTGTTACTTTTTCTGGTCTCGCAAGCTCAACAGTTGCACAACCGATTGACAAAATTTCTGTTGGTATTTCTGAGGCTCTTATCACTACTCAGGCAGGCTTGCTCGTTGCCATTCCTGCTGCTTTTCTTCTTGCCATGCTGCGTAAGCAGACGCAATCCACACATGCCAACCTGCAACGCCACCTGCACCGATCACTGGTTAGTGCAAAATGATCATTTATCCACATGCGCCGCTTTAGACATTTTAACGGTCAAGATGCAAACGCATCTGAGATTAACATTTCTCCCCTGATCGACGTAGTATTCATCCTGCTGATTTTCTTTATTGTGACTACAGTATTCGTTGAGGAAACAGGTGTAGATGTGGATAAACCACGCGCGGCATCTGCCCAAGATCTCGAAAAAAACTCTATCTTGATCGCGGTGACATCAAATGGACAAGTTTACCAAGGTGGGCGGAGTATCGGTATCTCGGGCGTGCGTAGTGTTGTTGCCGCGATGCTTGAAGTCGATGATCAGATGCCAGTTATCATTCAGGGTGATACTTCGGCGAACCATGGAGTCATCGTCAGTGTCATCGATGCGGCAAAACTTGCAGGTGCCAGAACAGTAAATCTAGCTACATCTAAATAACAGGTGGTATTATTATGAAACTTAAATCGATTATTCTTGGTGTTGCCACCACCGCCGTTTTGTTGTTGGTGTTGTTAGCCCCTCGAATGATGGTGTTGGACAACACAGTCAAGGAGTTCGATATTCGGGAAATTGAAACAGTTAGTCTGCCAGAACCACCGCCGCCGCCATTGGAAGAGGTTCCTGAAGATGATGTCCCGCCACCGCCACCACCGGCGTTAATTGATTTACGAACCACTCCAGATATCAGTCAGCCGACACTTCCAGTTTCCATCTCTAAAATTGACCCGCGATTGGCCGTAGATACTTTTTTTCCTGATCAACCACCGTCGCCGCTACCTGTTATTGTTAAACCGCGCCCCAAGCCGGTAGTGAAACCCAATAAGCCTGAGTCATCTCGCCCGACGCTGAAGCCATCGCCGCCGATGCCTAAATCTGAGTATTCTCTGGGTGAACTCGATCGTAAACCGCAACTCATTAGTAACCCATCGGTCACCTTTCCACGCAGTATTCGCGGGGCAAGCAGTGGTCGAGTGGTTGTGCGGGTTGCCATCTTGCCGTCAGGCCGGAGTAAATATGTCTCCACGGTCTCCAGTACACATCCCGCACTCATTTCGCTTGCAAGAAAAATTGCCAACGGTTCGCGTTTCACTCCACCGACGCGGCAGGGGAGTCCAGTGAAAGCTGTTATGACCTGGCCCATCACTATCAAAAAATAATATGAAGTTTTTTAATTTTAAGTTCTCAGTTTTCTATTTTCTGCTCGTTGCTGTCGCAGACGCTGCAGAGCCATTACCTTTGTCAAACGACTACTGGAAGGATGAGACGTTCCTGAAATCGTTCAACGGATCTTATCGGATCAATGCGCGTATTGAACCCAACGTGACCACCGAAGAAATTGATCTGTTAGTTTCTATCAAAGAACTGATGGCGGACGGCAAACGCAAGGAGGCATTGCGAAAACTCGAGGCTAGCGCACTGGTGAAATCATCTGCGGCGGTTGCGTTCAATGCAGGAAACATTCAGTTCGAACTTGGTGGGCTTAAACAGGCCGCGGACTACTACCAATCGGCATTAAAAATCTCCCCAAGCTTCCGTCGCGCTCACCGAGGCCTTGGATTTGTGTATGTGCGTGAGAACGACTGGGGCAAAGCCCTTGCCTCGTTATCTGAAGCGATTCGATTAGGTGATCAGGATGGTTCAACATATGGACAGCTTGCCTATGGTCGTATGCATAAAGATCAATATGCATCAGCTCTGCAAGCATTTCGCCTCGCGCAGATTACACAACCGGAAAACATCCATTGGAAAGCGGGTGTAGCCCAGTGCCTGCAACACCTGAAACGCAACGAGGAAGCTCTCGCTCTGCTTGATGAAGTGATTGCAGTCCGCCCGCGAGAGGTTTCTTACTATCTGCTTCAGTCGTCTATACACCTCGCAATGGACCGCCAAGACGAGGCGATTACAAACCTCGATCTTGTCCGCCGTATGGGGCAGCTTAATGCTGAAAATCACCTTCTGTTGGCGAATCTTCACCTGCGTGCTGGAAATAACCGTCTAGCTCGACCTCTACTGATGGAGGCGCTCGGGATGCAGGTGAAGCCGCCACTGGTTTCGACCTTGAATACGCTCGAATTTATTACTCAGACACGTGACTGGAAACTTGCTCGTGACTTTGCCCTCACGACAGACAAGGAATACGAGCGTGTTAAAGGCAAGCTTGAGCAAAAACAACGCCGTCTTACTGCACTTATTAAGATTGAATCAGGTGATGATCCTGAGGTGGGTGCTGCTACACTGGAGCGACTCGTCAAGACCGATCCGCTTGATGCCGACTCATTGTTTTTATTAGGCCGTTATCGTGCTTCTGAAAAGCGCTACGAGTTTGCTGAAATGTTATTTCAACAAGCACAGCGTATCGACGGTCATAAATACAATGTATCACTCGAGCTAGCCAAACTTTACGTTGCAACTTCACGCTATTCTGATGCTTTGAAGCAGCTTGATACTGCGCTCAATATCCGTCAATCCGATGCAATCCAACGCTACCGCCAAGCGGTGGCAAATCTTGAGGAGGCAGCACGATAAATAGGCGATACTTTATGCTGGGCATTGCCTTACTTTACACGGTGTTTCCTGATGAGTAATATAGTGGTGGTGATGCTAAGGCAAAGAGCAATACAACCATAAAGAACCCAGAGGCACGCAGTGGCTGTTTTTGTCTCTACGCCAAGCCAGTATTTCCACTCGGCGAGGAAGATGTTACGTTTACTTTCCTGTCGCCAGTCTATTCTGTCCAACTCAGCTTTACCTACTAACAAATCGGTGCGTGAGTTGACAAAAAATTCATTCAGAGGTTGAGTCTCAGTGCCTTCGTCATCGGGATACGGCGAGATGGCTAATAGCTCAGTCATGCTCTTTTTTCTTCCTGTCCGAGTAATTTTTTCTGCAAGGTCACGGGCTTTTTGGTAGTCCTCTGCCTCTGCCGCCATAAGTCGGCGTAGTGCTTCCTTGAGGATGTCGAGACGCGCGCTTTCCTTGGGATTGAGTTTTTTGGATTTGTCCCCCGCGAGTTGGGTTTCAACTCTCTTTTTGAGTGGATCGATTCTAGCTTGAATCTTCCTGCGATTCTTTTCAAATGGATTCTCTGCCGCTTGATTGACCATCATTCCCTCATAGGCGTAGCGTAGCGGCATCAGGCGAGCGGGGATCGGTTCTACCCCAGCGGCGCGTCCGTCATCGGCGCCCTCAAACATACCTCGATTCATTTCTTCAAACGACACCAATGCCCCTGCCAAAAGGATTTGTGGCACTAGCAACAGAGGCACGGAGCTAAGAGCCGCTCGCTCGGTAGTTACTACGGCCGAAACCACCATTGCCATCGCGGTGCCACAGAGAGTGATTACCGTCATCCATCCCCAATGGAGCAAAAACATACCATGTACTTCGAGCATGCTGTGACCCACCCAAGTATATATACAGCACTGCAAGACGGCGAGCACAGCAAGTGCTGAAAACTTTGAAATCACATAGAGTAGTGTGCCAGATCGGCAGTTGCGTTCACGTCTTAGAATAGGTGAATCCCGGAGGATTTCGGTCGCGCTATTAGTCAGCCCCAAGAACATGCCTATCGTTGCTGTCAGAAAAATATAAACTGGCATGTGTAGACCGCTATGGAATGCATATGAGCCCTCGGGGGATGCACGCAGGGTGGTGCCGATGAGTGCTGCTAGCAGTGGAGCTTCCAGAAGAATGCTGTAGATAGTGCCACGATTTCTGAACTTGGATCTAAGAGAGCGGCGAAAGTGGGTGCGCAAGAGTCGATTCCATTCAGAGAGCCGCTGGCGGCGACCGGGTGAGGGAACTGCGGTATTGTCACTGGCTTTGCCTGTGTCTCCGAGTCTGCTATGAGCAGGTTGATCCCCACGAGCTACCTCGTTAACAAGTAGGCTTCCCTCAAATCGCTCTTGCCAGAATGTGGGAGGGAAACGGCGAATGCTTTCAGTTTCTCTACCTGCAGGCCCATAGAGAGGGGTTTCTATGACGTCAAAAACAAAGTCTGCACTTACCTGTTGGTCCTTAATTTTTTGTGGCGAGAGAATTTGGAGTTCATTACATGCCTCGCGAAAATACTTACCCATTTCCATCGGGGTGCCAAAAAATGTAACTCTACCTCCTTGATCCAGCATCAGCACTTTATCAAAAAGCCGGAGTACTTTTGCGCCCGGGCGGTGTAGTGATGCAATGACGATATTGTCTCGCGAGAGCGTATGCAGACTCTCGGTGACGTGCTCTGAATCCTTTGAAGAGAGCCCTGATATGGGTTCATCGAAAAGAAAAATCTCAGCTGGGCTACTTAAGTCTAGCCCCAAGTTTAAGCGTCCTCGTTCGCCCCCACTGAGTGTTTTTTCACCGGGTGAGCCGACTTTTCTGTGCGCCAGAGGCTGGAGAGCAAGCTCGGCAAGTATAGCGTCAACTCGCTTTGAGTGATCAGTAGATGACAAGTGTGGTTTACGGATCGTCGAGGCGTTGATCAGATGTTCCCTCACTGTAAGTTGCGGGTTGAGTGCCTCCTCCTGGGGCATACTCGCAATGAACTGAGCAAGGCGATTGCGGTTCTCGTATAGTGAGACGTTATTTAGCCGAACGTGACCTCGTCTTGGGCGTAAATGGCTTGCAAGGTGTGCTAGTAGCGTGCTTTTGCCACAGCCACTGGGGCCCATAATACAGAGCATTTCCCCTCGTTTGACTGTGAAAGAAACGTTATCCAGTACCACTTTATCGGCACTGAATTTGTGGCTTAGGTTATCAACTGATAATTCACGAATAACTGCTCGCTCCTCGTTGAGCAGACCTTCGCTAAATCGGCACCTTACAGCCTGGTTGGGGCTCAGACGAATAAGCGCACCGTCTGTCAGTTTGCAGTTTTCTCGTATTGGGTGACCATTCACCATGACAACGCGTTCCGCATCTAAAACGCTGAGATAGCCCTCGGCTGTCTGCGGGTTGTAATTGATACGAAGTATGACCCGTCGTGCCAGCCCCGGAGTGAGTAACACGTCTCCACGTTTGAGTGCGGACGAGTCATTGGACACAATACAGTCTTGCCCAGAGGCATTCATTTTGAAACGGCTTCCTGAGGCCATTGCTTGTTTGCGCAAATCTTCCAAGTGGGTGGGCGCACCATTTTCTAACAACAGCTTAGCCTGTACGGGCAGTTCGTGTATTTCACCCGGCACCATAGGTTTGCCGTCCGGTAAACGCAGGCTGGATTCAATGAGAGCCTTGACTTGCACATTGAACCCAAAGTCTAACTGCACGGCACTTTGGCGCGAACGTATGCGGTTAACTGTGAGTGAATTATTATCTTCATTCAGGTAGAGCGCTTGCCGATGTCCAGTGCGAGCACAGTTGAGGAAGAAAGAAATATCTTCTGCAGTGAGGACCCAGCCGGGTAGGGCGATACTTTGGTGCTTGCGCAGACGTATTAGTTGACCGCTCTGCAGCGAGCTACCACTGATCCAGATTGGATCAATACCAGTATTGCGGATCACGATCAGCTGTTTTGTGCGGTAGGCTGAAAAAGCAAACTTCTGATTTTGGTCAAGAATTTTTACGTCGGCATTGTCTGCATGACCAAATGTCACTTTATCAAACGGAAGTTTCACCGTGTGTGGCTCACCTTTCATCTCGCTCATGATGGCGGCACCGGCATCCTTTGCGTTAAGATTTTGCATCACTTTATTGAATGCTTGGCTGCCACGAAAAAACGATCCAGAGGCCCCGACGAGCAGGAAAAGTTGCAGTCCGAGGGAGGTTTTTTCGTCATCGTCCAAGGCATTCCGTAGGTTCTCTGCTACCTTTTCTGGAGCTCTCGGTATGGCTAGTGCACGGTGCAAGCGGCGGGCCAGCCACGAGTGGTCGGCTTCGGGAAATGTATGGCGTAACAGGTCGAGAGCAATTTCAGCTTCTGCGAGATCTACACGGCTATCCAGGGCTACGAATGAAGCAAAAATATCTACTAGTTCGCCAGCTCGCTCGATACCCTTGGGAGCAGGGGGCATCATCCTCCGAATCAGTAGAATATTTTCCAACCACCCGAATAGAGGGCGTTTGTTATTATTCTGTTCATCGATTACCTCTTCCACGCGATTATATTATCGGGAAATTCAATGAGCGCAAGCATCCTGCGATATGGTGTTTTTCGGAGAAAAATGCCACATTTTCTCTAAAAATAAGCGTTTTCTTTTTTCAAAGAGGGGCTAGCTTCTAGCGCGCCTTGTTTTTTGGCGCAATTAGACACAAATTATTATGGCCAATCAGCAACCACCAGAACCTCCATCATCACCTAGGAGCCGCAAAGATCAAGGAAACGCACCGAAGAGCGGTGGCCTCAACTGGCGTGTTATCATCTTGATGACAATAGCTCTTGGTATTCTCTTCGTTGCCTGGAATGCGGGTGGTAAGGCCAAGAGGCTTACATACAACGAGTTTCGGGATTGGGTTGATTCCGGGAAAATCATCTCTGATCAAGATCTTCCTGAAAAAGGCGAAGTGATACCCAACAAGGAGCACAAGCTGACAAAAAGTGGTGAATCCAATGCTGTGCCGAAAATTACCGGTTTCTACTACAAGAATGATCCATGGGATAACGACACGGACAAGGCGGAGCAAAAGGAATTTCGTATTCCCATCAATGCTCAGTTGAATCTGGACGAATTGCAGGCAATTCAATCTCGTCATGCGATTCCACTGCGGATTGTAGAGGAAATGCCTGCAGTTGATGATCGTGAGTTGCTATCACTCCTTGATCTGCGACGTATTTTAGCGCGCCGCTCGGTGATCAAGAATGACCCGAATAGTGCGTTTGAGATCGTTTCATTGAACGGTTCAGATGATAAATATATACTGGGTAAACGCTATGTGTTTCCTGTCAGAATGGGAGCCAAAGACCCCAGTGAACTAGCCAAGTTTGAAATTGATCTCAATCTGTTTGAAATTCCCGAATCCGATCGTCAGTTCGTCAATGCAATAGCGCCTTACAAGCAAGAAAGTGGTACGATGAGTTTTCTGCTGGTGCAGCTGTTGCCAATCATGCTTATCATTCTTGTGATATTTTTCTTGTTTCGCCATCAGATGAAGTCTGCGGGTAAAGGTGCCATGAGTTTTGGTAAATCCAAGGCACGCCTCTTGACCATGGATGGGAACAAAGTGACGTTCAACGATGTGGCAGGTATTGAGGAGGCAAAGGATGAGCTAGTGGAGGTTGTTGAGTATCTTCGCGACCCCAAGAAATTTCAAAAACTGGGAGGTAACTTACCCAAGGGTTTACTGATGGTTGGTCCTCCCGGAACTGGTAAGACGCTTCTTGCTCGTGCCATTGCAGGTGAGGCGGATGTCCCATTTTTCTCTATTTCAGGATCTGACTTTGTCGAAATGTTCGTTGGTGTTGGTGCCAGCCGTGTGCGTGATATGTTCGAACAAGGGCAGAAAAATTCTCCTTGTTTGATATTTATTGATGAGATCGATGCCGTGGGTCGTCACCGTGGGCATGGTATGGGAGGAGGCCACGATGAACGTGAGCAAACGCTGAATGCGCTTCTTGTCGAGATGGATGGGTTTGATACTCGTACTGGTGTGATTATTATTGCGGCAACAAATAGACCTGATGTTCTTGATCCTGCGCTGTTGCGCCCTGGACGATTTGACCGTCAGGTAACTGTTGGGCTACCTGATGTCAATGGGCGTGAGCAAATCCTTGGAGTGCATGTTAAAAAAATAAAAATGGATCCTGATACTGATCTTAATGTCATTGCTCGTGGCACTCCTGGATTTTCTGGTGCGGAACTTGCCAATTTAATTAATGAGGCAGCACTGCTTGCTGCCCGTAAGAATCTCAAAGCAGTGACTCTCGCCGAGATGGAGGAAGCACGGGACAAGGTTCGTTGGGGACGAGAGCGGCGCAGTATGGCGCTCAGCGAGAAAGAGAAAGAAAACACGGCTTACCATGAGGCGGGCCATGCAATACTCAATGTCCTGTTGGATCATACTGATCCGCTTCACAAAGTCACTATTATACCGCGTGGGCCATCGCTGGGATCGACAATGTTTTTGCCTGAGGAAGATAAGTTTACGTATCGGCAAAAGGAGTTGGTGGATCAGCTCGTCGTGGCTATGGGTGGACGGGTGGCCGAGGAAATCACTTTTGGGAATGTAACTAACGGAGCTGTTGGAGACATTCGTATGGCTACAAATATCGCACGCAAGATGGTTTGTGAATGGGGAATGAGTGAAAAACTTGGCATGGTGGAATATGGGGAGAATCGTGGTGAGGTATTTGTTGCCCGTGATATGGGGTCAAACAAGACTTATTCGGAGGAGACCTCACGCCAGATCGATGCCGAGATCAAGAGCCTCATTGATGGTGCATACGGCCTAGCTGAGGAGATGCTCATCAAGCATAACGACAAGCTCAAGCTTCTTGCTGATGCTTTGTTAGAGTTCGAAACCCTCGATGCATCTCAGGTAGAAGATTTGCTCGAGCATGGGGAGATGAAGAATCCGCCGACCCCGCCGTCGGACAAGGTGATTCCGGGTAACCAAGCTGGCGAGGGTGTTAGCAAGTCATCAGTAGCTACCGTTGATGGTGAAGATGGTGAGCCACTTGCTGGTGATGCAGTGGGTGCACCAGCGTAAGATATATGATCTCATAGCCAAGTTGGAAAAAAGAGCGCCGTCAGCGTTGACGACACCTGGAGGGAAACATGCCATGGCGCACAGGCTGACTCGTTACACTTTGTTGCCTCTGGTTGGTTTGTCGTGCGTAATTTACGGCTTATCGGCAATGGCAATACCTGCAAGTCGACCGCAAGTCCAAGCATTCTGAAAGTTAAATCCGCCTGTGATGCCATCAATATCTAGTATTTCCCCTGCAAAATAAAGTCCGGACACCAGTTTGCTTTCCATGGTTTTAAGGTTTACTTCCTTCAGATTAACGCCGCCGCAGGTGACAAATTCATCTTTATTAGTACTTTTTCCAGAGACCTGAAACCTTCCACATGTGAGCTCATTAGTTAGGTATTGAGTGGTTTCCTTATTAAGTTGTGACCATGTGCAATCAGTGGCAACCAGAGCTGCGTTGCATAGCCGTTGCCAAAGTCGTTTGGGTAAATTGTCGAATGGTGCTTGGCTACGCACTTGTCGCTTGCCCCAACTCTCGCGTGTGTTGGTTATTGTGGCGGCTGCGTCTTGACCCGGAATCCAGTTTACTGTGATTGTGAAACGATAGTTTTTTTCGTTCAATTCACGTGCTCCCCATGCGGATAGCTTAAGAATGCCTGGGCCGCTGAAGCCATGATGAGTGATGAGTAGCGGTCCTTTGGCGGATAACTGCATGCCCTCGACGGTGACTTCAGAATCTGGAACTGCAATGCCTTGAAGCCCCTCAGAGCGTGGGTCAGTGATATTGAAGGCGAACAAAGATGGGACGTCAGCGGTCAAATTGTGCCCGAGTGATTTTGCGAGTTTAGCGCTTGTGGCGAGACGAGTGCCGCCTGTGGCTAGTAGAACAGAGGAGGTTTGTAATTCTTTTCCCGAGACTGTGGTAATAGTAAATAAATTTTCTGCTGCATGATGCGTGATTGAGTTTACGGCACTTGAAGTATGGATCTGCACACCTGCATCTGCAGCGGTCGTCAGTAGGCAGTTTACAATTGTCTGGGAATCGTCTGTGATGGGAAACATTCTACCATCCCTCTCTGTTTTCAGCTCAACACCATGTTGCTGAAACCAATCTACAGTATCTGTTGCACCCCATCGATGGAGTGGTCCGATCAGAGATTTGCTGCCTCGTGGGTAGTTATTGGAAAGCTCCCTAGCATCGGAGCAGTCGTGAGTGACGTTACAACGCCCACCACCAGAAATTCTTACTTTACCCAAGATGTGAGCTGTTTTTTCTAAAATGAGTACACGGATCCCGGGCTGTGACTCAGCAGCAGTGATGGCAGTGAAAAATCCTGCTGCCCCACCGCCAATGACGACCAAATCCCAGTCCGCGTTCATTAGGCGTCTTCTTCAAGCTCGAACTCTGCCCAAGTGATAGATTCATTGAGTTCTTTCACTGCATTATCGATAAGCAGATCAAGGTCGGGCTCTTTACCCTCACTATTAAAGGCTAGCAAAGGGCCTCCATGCTCAACTGTTGGTGGGTCTTTTTCTGCGTTGGATTCACGCACTTGAAACCAGTCAAGAATACCTTCCCCGGAATCAGGCAGCCATTGCACAATCAGCTCGATTGTTACCACTGGGTCTTCATCGCCCAGCTCTCGCTGGTTTGCCATGTCCTCCTGATCACAATCGATACCGGCTAGTGCCTCGAGCTGAGTGTCTTCTTTGCGAGCGTCGAGCGAGGCCTCGATTTTCTGGAAAACAGCGTCTTTGATGGAAATGATTCTCATTGGGGAAGAGAGTCCCATGCGGGCTTGTTTAGTCCAGCCTGAATTCGCCTTCCTCGTCAGATCCCATCCACCCAAGTTGGCCGAATGCAGCGAGAATGTTCATGTTGATTTTATCACCATCCTCATCTGCGTGCTCAATAGTGGCAGAGCTGGTGAGCCCGCGCATGGATTCAATACTGATGACGGTGTGTTTACCAGAGAAGGTAATCCAGTCTCCCCAGTCTTTTTTCTCGTGTTTTGGTTCAAGTTTTTGATCACACAGTGCGACCAGTACCTCGGTAATACTTGAGGGTGGTTCCATATCGGGGACGTGTAAGCGTGTTTCCATGGTATGATGATATTGTATTGCTCTGATCGTGCGAGTTTTATTCCGGTTCAGCGGCTAGGCGTATGGCTTCGAGTTCTTCCCAGCGGTTGTAGAGATGAGGAACTTTTTCTTTGGCGGTTTGTAATTCAGTTTCGAGCTCTTGCCAGTTTTCGCCATGCTTCTCATAGAAGTCTGGTGCGTTGAAGATGATCTCGAGGCGCGCGACATTTTCCTCAGCTTTTAATATATCATTTTCAATGGTCTCTAATTCTTTGGATTCTGCCCATTTCAACTTTCGTGGGCGTTCCTTGCGCGCGGTCTTCTTTTTTGATTGTGCGGTTTTGTAAACGCTTTGGGTTGCGGCTCGAGCGGCTTTCTTTTCGAGGTAATAATCGTAGTTACCTACTTGGTAATGGACCACGCCAGATCCTTCGAACGCGAGGATATCAGTACAAACACGGTTGAGGAAATAGCGGTCGTGGCTGACCGTGATAACGATGCCTTTGAATGCTGCTAGAGCCTCTTCAAGTAGTCTCAGGGTGTTGAGATCAAGGTCATTGGTGGGTTCATCAAGGATGATGACGTTGCCTCCTTTTTTGAGGATCTTCGCAAGCATCACCCTGCTGCGTTCGCCTCCGCTTAGGAGTTCAATCTTGGTATTAATTCTTTCCTCTGTGAAGAGGAAGCGGCGCAGGTATGCGCGTAGTCCGATGGTTTCATTACCTAAGCGAACGTTCTCCTGCCCTTCACCGACTTCCTCGAAGACCGACTTATTATCGTCTAATAATAGTCGGTTCTGATCGATGAAATTGATATCGGTCTTGATGCCGATTTCTACGTTACCTTCCAGAGGTTTGAGTTGGCCGAGAATCACCTTGAGTAAAGTTGACTTACCCATGCCATTACGACCTACAATACCCAGGCGTTGACCACCTTCGAGGCTGAGGTCTAACCCTGAGAATAGCCAGTTACCATCGTAGGCCATGCCGGCTCCGCGGACGTCGATGATTTTGTTTCCCAGTTTAGGTGCATCAGGAATAATGAGATCAACATCAAGTTCTTGTTCAGGGGCTTCTTGGTCAGCGATTTCAAAGTAGCGATCCATGCGGTCTTTTGCCTTGGTTGTCCTGGCTTTTGGGCCGCGACGCACCCACTCCAGCTCACGGCTGAGGAATCGCTGACGTTTGTGTTCATTACGCGATTCAGCTAGGTCACGTTCCGCGCGGGCAAGCAGGTAATCTGTGTAGTTGCCTTGGTAGCTGTCGCATTTGCCACGGCGTATTTCCACAATACGGGTTGCTATACGGTCGAGGAAATATCGGTCGTGAGTGACAAACAGACAGGTGCCGGTGTATCGTGCAAGAAATGTTTCTAACCACTCGATCGACTCGGTGTCTAGGTGGTTCGTTGGCTCATCTAGGATGAGAAAATCTGGTTTAGCGAGCAGGGCGCGGCAGAGCGATACTCGGCGTTTTTCACCTCCTGATAGAGTTCCTGTAATACGCTCAGGCTCTGGTGCATGCAGGTTAGATAGCAGGCTAGTGGCACGGTGTTCGAGATCCCATCCCTCGAGGTGAGTAATTTCATCAAGCACTTCCGCACTGCGGTGACTATCGGCGGGGATAGTTTCGTATTCGTTGATAAGGTCGAGTGTGTATTGGGCGCCAGCCAGCACGTTATCGTGTACAGTTGCTTTGTCATCTAGCTCGAAATTTTGCGGTAGGTAGCCGGTGACGAGTCCTCGTTTATTGGTGACTTCACCGGAGTCGCCGACGGCTTCACCGGCAATAATTTTCATGAATGTTGATTTGCCACAGCCGTTTCGTCCCACGAGGCCAATGCGATCACCTTGTTGGATGGCAAGTGTAGCACCATCTAAAACTGTGTGATGGCTGTAACGAACGACGAGTTCGCTGGCACTGGAAATGGCGTCGGACATGGGCGGGACTATACGTACGTCGCCGAGCTTGTCATGCTTTTTAGAATAACGGTATGTCTTGCTGAGAAGATACAATCGTGTAGGGTAAATTTCTTTATCAGATGTCCTTAATTTCTCAGATTACACCCGGTCAAAGATGGATTAGTGAAACCGAACCTGAACTCGGAGTCGGTATCATGCTCAAAGTCGAATTTAAACGTGTGGAGCTGATGTTTCCTGCCGCTAACGAACAACGCCAATACGCGCTCGATAGTGCTCCATTGCGCCGTGTGGCGCTCATGGTAGGGGAGAGTCTTGAGACGCATAGTGGCGAGGTGCTGAAAGTGGATGAGGTGGTTGAATCAGGAAATCTGTTAGTTTATATGAGTGGGGGGCGCGAAATTGAAGAATCACAGATCTCTGACACCATGAGCTTCAGTAAACCTGAGGACAGGCTCCTAGGAGGGAATATCGATGACTTACATACCTATGATTTACGCGTGGAGGCACTGGGGCGCCATGCGGAGGTTAGTAAATCACCTGCACGAGGTTTTGTTGGTGGTCGGGTAGATTTGATACCGCATCAGATTTACATAGCTGGGGAAGTGGCGTCACGGCTGATGCCTCGTGTTCTGCTAGCTGATGAGGTGGGGCTAGGGAAAACAATCGAGGCATGCCTGATTATGCACCGGTTACATCTGACGGGACGTGCTGACCGAGTGTTAATTGTTGTGCCTGAGCCGCTCATACACCAGTGGTTCGTTGAGTTGCTGAGGCGTTTTAATATGCTGTTTAGCCTTTTTGATGAGGCGCGTTGCCAGTCGATTGAAAAAAATGGCGAGAATCCATTCCTCGACAGTCAGCTCGTGCTTTGCAGCGTGGATTTTCTTGCTGATTGTTTGGAGCGATCCCGTCAAGCGGTCGATGCTGGCTGGGATATGCTAATCGTCGATGAAGCGCACCATTTGGAGTGGAGTAAACAGGCACCGAGTGCTGCCTATCAGACTGTGGAGAATTTGGCCCGCAAGACGCCGGGCTTGTTGTTGCTTTCGGCTACGCCACGTCAGCTTGGTGCCGAAGGGCACTTCGCGCGGCTTCGGTTATTAGATCCTGAGAGATATACCGACATCGAGCAATTCCAGCAGGAGGCGGGGCAATATGAGCAGGTTGCCGAAGCCGTAGGTCGGCTGATCGATGGCGAGGTGCTTAGTCGCGAAGACCGTGAGCTATTTACATCACACTCTGAACGTGTGCATGATCATTGCTTGGAGTTAGATAGTGGTGACGAGTCAGCACGTGAGCCGCTGGTGCGTGAGTTGCTGGATACCTTTGGCACTGGCCGTGTGATGTTCCGTAACACGCGTGAGGCGTTGACAGGTTTCCCCGAACGTAAGGCATCGCTAACACCGCTCGATGGCGATGAGTTGGACTGCAATATTGAGGTGCGCCTGCAATGGTTGGTGAAGCTGCTAAAGGATCTGAACGAGCAAAAAATCCTTCTCATTTGTCACTCGCAATCACTAGCTGAGGGAATTGCTGAACGCCTCCAACATCTGATTAATATCAACTGTGGGTGCTTCCATGAAGGGATGACTCTGATGCAGCGCGACCGCACTGCGGCCTATTTTGCTGAGCCCGAGGGTGCAAGGATTCTTATTTGTTCAGAAATTGGGAGTGAGGGGAGGAATTTTCAGTTTGCCCATCATCTGGTCCTGTTTGACCTGCCGGATGATCCAGAATTACTTGAGCAGCGAATTGGACGACTAGATCGTATCGGTCAGACCGAAACTATCCACATTCACGTGCCATATCACAGGGGTTCCCATACGGAGTTGCTGGCGCTCTGGTATCACGAGGGTCTTAATGCTTTTGAGCATAGTTTGCATGGTGCTGCTGAGATCCTTCGGGAGCTGGGTGGTATCCCTGCAGGAAAGATGGCATCTGATGAGCTTGAGATGTTTATTGGCAAATCAAAAATCTGTTATAATAAAATTACGGGTCAGTTAGGGAGAGGGTATGACCGGTTACTAGAACTAAATTCGAGTCGACCGGAACGCGCGCTTGCTCAAATTGAGGCGATTTCGACGATGGATACTGACCGCGCATCGGAATCGTTTTTATTACGTCTGTGGGATCACTTGGGGCTTCATGTCGAAGAGCTTAATGATCGAACCTATTTGCTGAGGCCAGGGCATTTGATTACAGATGCATTTCCAGCCCTACCAGACGATGGGCTTAATACTACCTTTGATCGCACCAAGGCTCTTTCACGTGAAGATGCAGCATTTATGAGTTGGGATCACCCAATGGCGCGCACGGCTCTTGAGTTGCTGTTGACCTCAGAGGCAGGAAATTCTTCTTTCGGTGTATGGGAGGGTGCCCCAATAAAGGGGGTTTTATTGGAATGTTATTTTGTGATTGAATGTGTTGCCCCATCAGAGCTGCATAGTGATCGCTTCATGCCAGCCACGCCGATCAGAGTGCAGGTCAACCATCACGGTGAAGATTATAGTGAACAATTTCATCTTGATGCCGATGATTTGCGTTCCGGAAACTTGCACAAGCTTATGAGTCAGGAAAAATTTCGTCGTGAAATGCTGCCAATGATGCTCGATAAATGCCGCGAGATCTCTGTTGTCAATATGGAGCCCGTTGTGCGGGTTGCGTTAGAGGCATCTGATGCTGCGTTGCAGAAGGAAATCGACCGACTCGTCGCTCTTGGGGAAATTAATGATCATGTTAGCGACGAGGAAATCGATGCTCTGTGCCGCCAGCGTGACGATTTGCATCATGCGATCTCGAAGTCTCGCCTTCGCCTTGATTCGGTGCGCATTATCTTTTGTCAGGCGTCCTTATGAATTAGGATATGAGCTTGAACGGGTGTGAGATTGGCCTAACCTGTGTCCACCGAAATACTGTATTATGAGTCTAGATATATAAAGTTATGGGAAGAGCATTTGAAGCACGTCGTGCAGGAAAAGAAAAACGATGGGGTGAGATGTCGCGCCTTTATCCTAAATTAGGAAAGGTTATCACGATGGCAGCAAAGGCAGGAGGCTCTGATCCTGAGTCGAACACTGCGCTCAAGACAGCCGTTAATAATGCCAAGGCACAGAACATGCCTAAAGACAACATTGCGAAGGCTATTAAGCGTGCAACAGCCGCCGATGCTGCAAACTACGATGAAATTAGTTACGAGGGTAAAGGCCCACACGGATCACTTCTCTGGGTGGAATGTGCCACCGATAACTCCACGCGCACCGTGGCAAACGTAAAAACCATCTTTAATAAAAATGGGGGTCAGGTAGTTAACAGCGGTCAACTTGATTTCATGTTCACTCGCAAAGCAGTGCTAGAGTTTGAAAAATCTGACAGTCTTGACCTCGAGGAAATAGAACTGAACCTGATTGACTATGGACTTGAGGAAATGGATGTGCAAAACGACCGCGTGGTCGTGTATGGCGAGTTCACTAGCTTTGGTGATCTCACCAAAGCTTGCGAGGATATGGGTATCGTTGGCGTGAAGGCCACCCTACAACGCATCGCCAACAGCCCAGCTGAACTCACCGAGGCTCAAATCGAGGAGGTAGAAGTGCTTATTGATAAGCTCGAGGAAGATGATGACGTGCAGTCGGTATTTACGAATCTGGCATAGACCCAATTAGACTTATTACGGCCGATTTCATATGCTGATAGGTATCTACTTTTACTAACGGATATTGTGATTGTTGATGGAGTTATACTATCCCAAAATGACAAACCCATTCACATTCTGAAGCAGCTCCGTTTCACTATCGTACATATTTTTGATATTGTGTGCCATAGCGCTTTCCTCTGCGATTTCTTTGAGAAATTCTTCTACCTCTTCTCTCTCGCCGTTGATGTGGACTTCGACGGATCCATCGGTGAGGTTTTTGGCCCAGCCTATTACATCAAATCCCTTGGCGATGTCTTTTACGGCGTAGCGGAATCCGACGCCTTGCACGCGCCCCTCGAAGATAGCTCGTTTAGAAATCATGATGTAGTCTTGTCTGATTTTTTACTCGGAGAAAAGACCGATATTAGGTTTTATTCCTTTGTCAGATGAATTCGTTTATTCTTGCTGCTCGTCCCAAGACGCTACCGGCCGCTATCGTGCCTGTCTGGATGGGGTGTGTGCTCACATATGACATCACTGGAGTATGGGACATGGGACTTGCAATATTCACTCTAATGGGAGCGGTGTTCATCCAAATAGGGACAAATTTTTTTAACGACGCTATTGACGCTGACAAGGGGGCGGACACGGATGCACGTTTAGGCCCTGTGAGGGCGACGGCATCTGGGCGATTATCGCGTCGGGCAGTTTACTTCAGCGCGCTTGTGTCGTTGCTTTTGGCATCGGTCTGCGGATATTTTCTTATCGAGGCACGAGGCTGGCCGATCTTGGTAATCGGTGTGGCATCTCTATATTTTTCCTATGGGTATACGGGTGGTCCTCTGCCCCTTGCTTACAAGGGTCTCGGGGAGGTGTTTGTGATTTTATTTTTTGGTCTCGTTGCAGTGAATGGCACTGTTTTTGTGCAGACGGGTGAATGGTATTGTGAGGTGTTGTATATGGCGGTGGCTATCGGATGTTTATCGGCGGTGTTGATCTCCGTAAACAATCTACGCGACGTCGATGAGGATCGGGGCAACGGCAAAAACACTCTCGCGGTGAAATGGGGGAGACGTGCGGCGATCAATCTTGTTCGTATCATAACAGCAACGCCCTACGTCATTGCCATGCTTATGCATGATCTCAGCTGGGCGATGCTCGTGTTTTTGCCGTCGTTTGTTCTCGGGTTATTCATCATCAAACGCATTTGTAGCGAGGTGCCGGGTCCGCAATACAACAAGTATCTCGCGTTCGCCGCACTGCAGTTGATATTATTCGCCGCCGCAGTACACTTGGTCAGGATCCTGTGAACACTCCTCTTTCCATCCACCGATATAGCCTATTCAGTCGTTCAGCACTGAATAGCCGGTCTGATCGTGTAGAGCATCACGGGGTGCTAATCCGAGTAGGGGAAAGTGATTTTGGTTACGGCTGTATCCACCCGTGGCCTGAGCTGGGAGATTTGGAATTGGAACAAACTCTGCAGTGTTTAAAAAATGGTGAAGACACTCCGCTGATCCGACAGGCCATGCACTGCGCACAGCATGACGCGAAAGCGAGACGCGCCGGTGTGAGTTTGTTTGAGGGAATCGAAATGCCGAGGAGTCACGCGACGGTGGGATTGGATGCTGAATCCTTTTTAGCAGCAAAATCTGCTGGGTTCACGACGGTAAAAGTCAAGCTGGGGAGAGATCTCATCGCAGAATCCAAACAGATGCGATACCTTTCTGAAGCATTCCCCGAATTCCGCTGGCGACTCGATTTTAACCACACCCGTTCACTGGCAGCGGTGGAGGGCTTTCTCCAATCACTCGGAGAAAAGCTTTGCGAGAAAATCGACTTCATGGAAGATGCGTGGAGTGATAGCGATCAGCCTGATGGTTATTTGTTAGGCGTTCCTCTTGCCGTGGATCGAGGCGTGGTGACGAATGCCGGTAAATTTCCTGTGCTGGTTGTGAAGCCGGCCGTGAATGATGCCGATTCCATTGTTAAAAGTGCCGCCGCTAAGGGGCAAAAAGTGGTATTTACTAGCTACATGGATCACCCTTTGGGTCAGAGTTATGCAGCTTGGAGGGCAGGCTTGGCTACGTCCTTGAACTCCTCAGTTACTGAATTGTGTGGCCTGATCACACATGGATTGTTTCAGCCTAACGAGTTCACCGAGTGTTTAGGTGATCCGTCACCTCAGTTTATACCAGCTGCTGGGACAGGCCTTGGCTTTGATGTCTTATTAAAAAATTTAGAATGGAAACCGCTTACCTAAAATCACCTGAGTTCTGGCAATCAGATGAATGCCATGTCATGGTCAACGATCGTGATTCAGGAGCAGTGGTGCAGTCGGAAATGCTCAATCGTTGGTGTGATGGGAGAGCCCAATTACGTGGGCACCTATTATTTTCTACATCAGGAAGTACGGGTAATAGTAAATGGGTCGCGTTATCGCGCCGAGCAATTATGACATCTGCTGAAGCAGTTAATGAGCATCTGCAGGTGACCCCTCACGATCATTGGTTGCTTGCGCTTCCTACATTTCATGTTGGCGGCATGGGGGTTGTTGCTCGCGCGCATCTCGCATCTTGCGGCTTGTCTCTTTATCAGAAACCATGGAACGCCCAGCAATTTTATAAAGTACTAGATAATGGAACTACCCTTACATCACTGGTGCCAACCCAACTTTCAGATCTGATTACTGCAGGCCTGAAAGCGCCCAGATCCCTGCGTGCAATGATCATTGGTGGTGGTGCTCTTTCTGACGATCTTTATCAAAAAGCTATCCAGCTTGGCTGGCCAGTCATCGAAACCTACGGGATGACCGAATCATCATCACAGGTCGCCACAGCGTCCGTCTCGGACAGAAGGCTAAAAGTTCTTTCGTGTTGGCGTACGCAAACAGATAGCGGTGGGCTTCTATCGATCAAAGGTGGCCCTCTCCTGAGTGCGTATTTGCACATAAACAAGGGAAATATAATCCATACACCCGCGCTTAATAAAGGATGGTTTAGAACTAGTGACCGAGTTGAAATTACGAATGGTTATCTCACAGTCAATGGGCGTTCGGATCGATGTGCCAAAGTGTTGGGGGAATTAGTTGATCTGGCAGGAATAGAATCAAGTTTGATTATGTTGTTAGGTTCTGTAGAGGTTGTGGTGATCGCCATTCCCGACCAACGCCGAGGTAGTCGCCTAGTTGCAGTGTTGGAGGACGAAGCAAGGGTGTTAGCTGTAAAAATTGCTCTTGATGAGTATAATCAAACCTGCAGTCCAGTGGCTCGGATCGTGTCAACGTCGTCTGTCGATAACTTTCCACGAACAGCTCTTGGTAAAGTGAGTTATGCTAAACTGATAGATTTTTTTATTCAGAATGAAAAATTGGTAGAATAATGTTGCCATCTATTTAGATTCATCAGATAATTTAGTTATCTTGATAAATAAATTACAAGGTCATCCAAATTTTGATGGATGTTTAACCCAAACCCGCAGGCGAACGCTTGAAGATTCATTCTGCGGTATTTCTATCTCACAATTTGGTGGGAGTGTGCATTGTCAGGGTCAGTGGGCTGATGGTGCGTATTTAATGTTCACACGCCACTTCGTTGATAACCAAATCTAATATGATTCAACCAACTCAAACCAATTCATCATCACCTGCAACCGAAGCACTTTCACAAGCCCCTCCTAATAATACCTCTAATCCAGAAACAAGTAATAGCAGCACTCAGGTTGCGAGAAAATCGCGCATTCAAGAATTTGGTATTCAGGCACCGTCGTTAAAAGGTAAAAATTTCGTTCTTGATACTAATGTGTTACTGCACGATCCCGGCTGCCTCAACCGCTTCAAAGATAACCATTTGTGTATCCCCGTTGATGTTCTAGCTGAGTTGGATCAGTTTAAGAGCGAGCAGAGCGAGCGCGGCGCCAATGCACGTCAGGTACATCGTCGGTTATCCGAGATGTTTGCATCAGGTGATGCTGTGACGCGGGGAGTGCCTACTGATGGGGGCGGGACAATACGGCTGGTTATATACGATCCTGATTTTTGCGAACAAAACTCGGCTGAGCTTGTGCAATTCCTGCGGGTTTTCCCCGACAGAGAGCTCGTGGATCACCGTATTTTAGCAGCCACTGTGCTTCTTATGGAGCACAACGAGGGGCAGGTTATTCTCGTGACGAAAGATCTAAATATGCAGCTGAAAGCTCGAGCCGTTGGCTTGGAGTGTGAAGATTATTTGAATGACAAAGTCGATCCTGTGGAAATCAGCAGCTATGATGTGCTCGGCGTAGATGTTGATCCATCAGAACTGCAACGCTTCTCCAGTTCCGGCGAACTTGTGCTCGAACATCAACGCAGGAAAGACGTTGTGTTAAATCAATATGTTTTACTATCTGCAGGTGAAAAGCAAACTATGCCCGCACGACTTGACGCCAATGGCACATTTGTGAGGCTTCAAATCCCGGAGGTGTTGCGTATCCCAGATGGGCATCATCTGAAGCCGTTGAACCTTGGCCAGAAATGCCTTATTGATGCATTGCTGAACCCAGATATTTCTTTAGTTACGTGCTATGGTCAGGCTGGAACGGGCAAAACTCTTGTTGCTGTTGCTGCTGGTCTGCATGAGATGTTTAACCGTCGCTATAATGGACTGACTATTTCGCGGCCAGTTGTTTCTATGGGAGATCAATTGGGTTTTCTGCCTGGCAGCCTTGACGACAAAATGAAGCCATGGCTTCAGCCTATTTATGATGCACTGGACTTGCTGATGCAGCCATCCAGCAATCAAGGGCCTCGCCGTAAAAAGAACAAAAAAGAGAGCATGGGGGATGCTGTTAGTAAACCCTATGATGATCTTATTGAGAGGGGTATTATTGAAATTGAAGCGCTGTGTTATATTCGAGGAAGATCTATTCCAAATCGTTTTTTCATCCTCGATGAGGCACAGCAACTTACACCACAAGAGGCAAAAACCGTGGTTACCCGCATGTCGCGTGGGTCAAAGTTAGTGCTGGTGGGAGATCCCGCCCAGATTGACAACCCCTACGTTGATAGTCGTAGTAATGGACTTGTGTTCACGCGCAATCGCCTAAAAGGGCAGTCGTTCGCTGCCCATGTTACACTATCTCGTGGTGAGCGTAGTCCACTTGCGGAGGCTGGAGCACAGCTGATGTGATTTTTAACACAACGCTATTCGCATTGCAGATTTTAGTTGTGCAGGTTATTGTTCCCAATCTTTATTTCGTTGTATGATGTTGACCGCTAAACGCCTGTTCAGTTTTTTGCTTCCACTGCTCTTGTCTGGTTGCTTTGGCAATAGTGATATCTCCCGACCGTGGAAGAAAACTATTCGTAGTGAACTGACCTATCTTGGCGCGCGTAACTGGGTGGTTGTTGCTGAGGCTGCTTTCCCTGTGCAAAGTCGTCGTGGTATACGGGTGATATACATTGATGCTGAAATTCCAGACCTCGTTGATGGAATTGAACAAGTCATTGAGGAGAAGCATCACGTCAAGCCTCGGATATACGTGACCGCAGAAATTTCCAAGGTTGAATACGACTATGCACCGGGAGTGAAGTATTATCGCAAGGAGCTTGAGTCAGCGCTGCATGGCCGTGAAGCACTGGCCCTGAATAACAACATGCTAATGCGAATGTTGCGTGATACTTCCAAGACCTATCGTTTGCTGATTATCAAGTCACGCACGGCCCTGCCATACTCGAGTGTCTTTATGGAGCTGGGTAGTGGCTATTGGGATGAGGAATCGGAATCTCATCTTCGAGATATGATGGAGAAAAAAGAGATGTAATTACCAGTGTTTTTTGACTCGTTATCAGACAATTTTTGGATGTTATAACGGTCTTGATTATGGGTAATTAGAGTTTTGAAAGTATAAATTATAAGCTTATGGCCGCCCCAAAAAAAATGAATACAGACCTGATGCAGGAACGGGAGGAAGCATGGGTAGGCGATGCTGTGCTCGCACTTTACATGCGCCGTTTGATTCTCAGAGAGCAAGGGAAAATGGATGGTGAGATGTTTGTTCGCTGCACATCAAATGATTTTCTGCGTAATATTGGTAATGCTACATCTGTGGAAGCTCTTATCGGCCGAATTTATGAGGAGCAAGGCCTTCAAGCCGCTTTTGATTGGATGGAGTTCGAGTTGTTGCCTGTCTTTCGCCAGCAAGAAAAAAACTATCGTAACCGTGAGACTCAAAAAAAGACGAAGCGCAGAAAAAAGAAGTAAAGCGCGTTTCAGGGAGCGTTAGTCATTCGGTAGTGTAGACGGAAACTGATTGTTTTCCTCATGATTAGCATGAGCCTGACTCAAGGCTCTTGATCAGATTTTCAAAGTAAACCACGCCTTCTTTGAGACGATCAATTTTGATAAATTCATCTTTTGTATGTGCTTGATTGATAGATCCAGGTCCGATGCAGACTGATGGGATACCAGCGGCGTTGAGATGAGCGGCATCAGAGAACCACGGTGCTCCCACGGTTTTACTTTTGGGGTTCGCGGTGATGAGTTTTTTTATCCAGATATTGTCGTCTGGGACCTCCATCGGCGGATTTTCGTGCGGGTTGACCACTTTAAGAGAAAGCTTTTGATAGCTGATGGTTTTTTCGACTACGGCAAGTGCTCCACCATCGTCATGCAGTGAGGGAGTCGTGCGAATATCAATCTGTGACGAGGCAAAATCGGGAACAATATTAGGCTGTTTACCACCGTTGATTGTGCCGACATTAAGAGTTGAGCACCCAAGTATGGGATGGGAGTATTTGGTGAGTTCTGGGGAGAGTTTTCTGTCGAGTATATCGAGTGCGCGGGCAAGCTTTAGGATAGCGTTTTCACCTTGTTCAGGTTGGGATGCGTGGGCTGCTTTTCCAGTGCTTGTTAGGGTTGCCCAGAGTGATCCTTTGGTAACGTTGACGATGTCTAAGTCGGTAGGCTCACCTGCGATGGCGAATGTGTATTCCGACGCGTGATGTTTAGCGAAGTGTTTAGATCCATGCTGGGAGGCTTCCTCGCCCATGAATCCGATGAAGTCCACGGCGACGGGGAGCTTTTCCAATAGGTTCTGACAGTTACTCAATGCCTGCAGCATGGATGCCATAGGGCCTTTGGTGTCGGACGCACCTCTACCGAGGATTTTACCATCATCGGTGATGGCGCCGAAGCTATCAAGATCCATGCCGGCTATGCTCACAGTATCGAGGTGAGGGGCGAGCATGATCCGTGGTCGATTATCCGGCCCAGGTGCGCGGGCAATCACGTTGGATCGTCCCGGTAAAACTTCCTCTTGTAGAACAGAGAAACCGGATTCTTCCAAATACTTCTGCACATAATCCGCCATAGCGGCCTCACCATCACCGTCCGGTGAGCAGTCTGGATTGACGCTGGGAATGCGGATCAGTTTCTGGAGTAGGAATACGACGTCGCTGGGCATGAATGAATATTAAACCCCAAATACCAAATACCAAATACCAAATTCACTGCCGTGACCAAGCTAGCCATTTTTTCAATATCGTGCTCACAAATGGGGTGAGTTTGGTTCGCGAATAGGCATCGCCAAGCTTTTTGATTGCTTCTGCTTGTGTGGGGTAGGGGTGAATCGTGGAAGAAACTTTGTCAAGTCCTACGCCGTGAGTCATCGCGAGGGTGAGTTCAGAAATGAGATCGCCAGCATGATTGGCAACTATTGTAGCGCCAATAATTTTAGGTGATCCCTTTTTAGTATGGATTTTGACAAACCCCTGTGTCTGTCCGTCAATGACTGCGCGGTCTACTTCACCTAATTCTTGAATATAAGTATCAATTTCTATACCTTGTAATAGTGCGTCTTGCTCATACATACCTACGTGTGCAACTTCTGGATCGGTGAAGGTGCACCAAGGAATAACCAGATCACTAATTTTTTTTCTGCCATGGAAAAGTGCATTCTGAATGACGATGCGTGCGGCTGCATCTGCTGTGTGGGTGAATTGATATTTCATCGCAACGTCTCCCGCGGCGAAAACTCTTTTGTTAGATGTCCGTAGTTGGTCATCCACTTCAATACCCCGATTATGATATGAGATTTGAGCTGTTTCCAGATTGAGGCTCTCTATATTGGGTGTACGCCCGACGGATACAAGAATGGCATCGGCATCGAACGTATGCTGCGAGTCGCCTAATGTGTAGTGAATGGTTTTTATATCATCATTGGACGAGACTCTATGGATGGATGTTTCGCAGAGAATATTGACACCGTCTTCACGCATTGTTTGATCAATAATGGAAGATGCATCAGTATCTTCACCCTTGAGTATGTTAGGCCCATGATCAAAAAGAGCGACCTTTGAACCGAGTCTTGCAAACGCTTGTGAAAGTTCAGACCCTGTGGCTCCAGCTCCTATCACGGCTAGTCGTTTTGGTAATTCAGTCAGGGAGAAGATCGTTTCATTGGTATGAGCTCCTGACTCCCAGAGTCCAGGTATGGGGGGTTTAGTGGCGCGCGTACCAGTTGCGATCAACGCCTTTTTAAAGTTTAAGGTTTGTCCATCTACCTCAATTGAAGTTGTAGATTTGAATGCGCCAGTTCCTAGGAAAACATCCACGCCGAGTTCTTTTTGGTAGCGTTGCACGCTATCTACTTGGCTGATTTTTGCGCGTAGCCTGCGCATGCGCTCCATAGCAGTGGAGAAATGGATTTGTGAATCCTTCGGTGCAATACCAAAATTGGAAGCATGCCCGAGCTCTGCTGCCACACGTGCTGCTCGAATCAAGCTCTTGGAGGGAACGCAACCCGCGTTTAAGCAGTCGCCTCCCATGGCATGGCGCTCAATCAGAGCTACTTTCCCCCCGAGCCCTGCTGTTCCTGCGGCTGCGATTAGACCACAAGGGCCAGCACCGATGATTACGAGATTGTAGATCTCAGCGGGCTTTGGGTTTGTCCAGTCATCTGGAGCAACGCGGGATTTTAGTAATTCGTTTGTCTCCGTTTTTGGTTCAAATATGGACATAATTATATTACCTAAATGGTTTCAGTTATGGCTTTCTTGGCAATTTTTGTAATGTAGATTGTAACCACTATTGTGGCGAGAAGTCCGAGTCCATATAATACCCACTCAACAGTGGTTTTGTCTCTCGCGCCTCCCGCGAGATCAGCAAGGTTCTTGAATAGGGAGCCGATATAAACGTAGAGGACTGTACCCGGAAGCATACCCAGCCAAGACGCTCCAACATATTTCCAGAAGGGTATATTGGTAATGCCTAGACCGTAGTTAAGAATGTTGAATGGGAATAATGGTGATAAGCGAAGCATGAATACTATTTTAGCACCCTCGCGAGAAATAGCCCTATCGACGGATTTGAATTTCGGGTGCGACTCGATTTTTTTACTCACGAAGTCACGCGTAATGTAACGTCCAATTAAGAATGCCAGTGATGCACCGATAACTGATGCTAATGATACGTAGATGGATCCCCACCAGGCTCCAAAAAGCACTCCTGCCGACAGAGTGATGATTGATCCCGGAATAACCAGAACTGTCGCTAGAACATAAAGACTGATGAACGCAAGGGGTGCCAAAACTGGATCTAGACCTGAAACATAATTTAGTATTTTTTCAAGCTGTTCGTGAATGAATGCCATTGTTTATTGGTATGTGTTTGCAGCGAAGATTTACTCAGTGGGTTTTGATGACAGGCGATAAAATCGTTATAAATTTAAGATTTGGTAATTTAGTTTTATAGTTAATATTAACGTATGCATAATCATATTGAAAAAGTTCTCATTGATGAGGCAGTCATTCAAAAGCGTTTAGATGTTCTCGCTGAGAAAGTAACTGAGGAATTTGAGGGCAAGTCTATCGTCGTGATTGCGTTGCTCAAGGGTGCAATTTTATTTATGTCGGATTTGTTGCGCAGGATACCGCTGACGATGGAGATCGAGTGCCTAAATGTGTCGAGCTACCACGGCGGCACTGAAAGCAGTGGTGAAGTATCATTTCTTGATAGAAAACTTCCAGATGTTTCTGGTAAATCCGTTCTTTTGTTAGATGATATTCTTGACACTGGTCGCACATTGGATGCTGTTATAAAAAAACTCAGTGAGCACGGAGCATCAGAAGTGAAAACTTGTGTGTTGCTGACTAAGGATATTGAACGCGACATCGTACTAGAGGCTGATTTTACAGGTTTTTTGATCGGTGACGAGTTCGTGGTCGGATATGGGTTGGATTATCAGGGTAAATATCGTAACCTTCCATATGTAGGAATTCTCAAAGAGTCTGCTATTTAATTTTTTTAATGAAAAGCTGTCATGAATGCCTCCACTGACAACCGATAACTGATTGCACTATGATTTGTTCAGCCATTCGAGAAATCGACACTTTTTCAGCACTTTCCCGACAGGAGGGTCAGCTTAATTGTGCCGTAGTTCAGGGCCTTGATCTGCGTCTTGAAGATATCGATTGGCAAAACCTTCACTGTGCGGGGGCAGTTTTTCTTGGTTGTCACTTTCCTGATCATATCGATTTGAATGTTATCCGTGACAAGGGAGCAGTGATTTTCCCTCGTCTGCCAAATCTGCCTTATAATCCCTATCGTCATTCGGTATATACACGTGAGGAGCTTATGAGTGGTTGGACACCCTCTGCTGATCACAGTGTCGACAAAAAAATCTATGAGCACTTTCATGATAAGGGTGGTAATGCTCCGGATGTTATAGAAGCGATGACCCAGCGCGTTCATGATCATGCGATTGACGATGCTTTGCGAGATTTGCTCGAAGGGCGAGTAGACCGTGATGGAAAGAAAAAAGTGGTTGCTGTGATGGGTGGTCATGGCACGCCGCGAACTGACCCATACTATGCAAAAGTCGCGCGGATTACTCGTGATCTGACACGAAAGGGATACTTTATTGCCTCAGGAGGGGGGCCGGGAACAATGGAGGCAGCAAACCTGGGTGCATGGATGTCGAATGCGGAGGATGAAATGCTGGATGATGTGCTGGATATTTTGGCTCATTCGGCAATGTATACTGATCCTGGCTATATGATGCGCGCACAGGAAGTGATTGATTTACATCCGACGGGTGGCTCTAGTTTGGCGGTGCCGACCTGGTTTTATGGTCATGAGCCGACGAATCTTTTTTCTCGCCATATAGCCAAGTATTTTTCCAACAGCATTCGTGAGGATGGATTACTTGCGATTGCGACTTATGGCATCATTTATGCTCCAGGAAGTGCAGGAACTACCCAAGAAATTTTTATGGATGCAACTCAGAACCACTACGCTACGTTCGATTGGATTAGTCCGATGATATTCTTAGGCCAGAAACGCTACAAAGATGATACAATGTTGTTCGACTGTATCAGTCAGCTTGCTGAGGGGAAGAAATATGCGGATTTATTGCTCTGCACGGATGATGTGAAGGATGTCGTAAGTGCCATTGCAAACTACACGCCCACTAAAGGATAAACCGCTCATGAATACCCGCCGTCAGTTTCTCACCCGCACTGGCCTTGCAGCCGCGGGATTAGTTTACTCACCATTGTGTGCCGATCAGCGCGACCGCAAACTTGAGACCCGCAACCCGTGGATTTATCATTTTAAGATTGGTGAGATTGATGCTTGGTCGATCAGTGATGGTTTCATGCATTTTGGCCAGGGGCTGAGTCTAATGTATCCGGTGAGTGAGCGAAAAAAAATGGTGCAGGCGTTGAAGTCGCACCGTGAACCGATCGACAAAATTCCGCTGTATGTGAATGTGCTGGTGATTAAGAGGGATAAGGAGGTCGCTATTTTTGATGCCGGTTTTGGTGGTGTGCCGAATAACCGGAAGGGATGGCTGTCAGAGGCGATGAAAAAAATTGGCATCAAGCCTGAGCAGATCACGGTTTCGTTTCTTAGTCATTGTCATGTGGATCATATCGAGGGTTTTGTGGCCGATGGAAAGCCCGCGTTTCCCAATGCAGCATTGCACATCACGCCTGAGGAGTTTGCGTTTTGGCGTGCGAAGGAGCCAGACTTTTCACTGACGAAACGAAATCCAAAGAGCATTCCTAGCATGGTAAAAATGGCGAAGAGAAATCTAGAAATTTTGAACCCGCAGAAAGTTTTGACCAAGGTCGGGAGTGAATTGTTAGGTGGTGCGGTGACGGTGGAAGATGGATTTGGTCATACTCCTGGGCATGCAATTTACCGGATCAAGTCGGGTGCTGAGGAACTTCTTCACATTGTTGATCTGGCGCATCATCATTTGTTGATGTTTCAGAATCCGAACTGGGCAATTGGACTAGATAACATACCGAAGCGTGCGGTGCAGACCCGCAAGCGTGTCTTTGCCCAAGCCGCCTCTGAGCGGACCCGCTGTTATGGGTTTCACCTGCCGTATCCTGGTTTAGGGGTGGTTACTGGCAATGAGAAATCTTATCAATGGAAACCTGAACGCCTAGAATGGTAAGCTGTGAATATCCTACTTGCACCAGATAAGTTTAAAGGCACTTTCACTGCTGAGGAGATATGTGCGATCATATCGCGTGGTCTTCGTGAAGCACTTCCTAATGCTAGTATTGATACCTGCCCTATTGCTGACGGCGGCGATGGGTTTGCTGAGATTTTACGACAGAGTCTCAACGGAGAGTGGGTGGATTGTGCTGCCCATGATGCTATTGGTAGATCTGTCACCGCGCGTTACGCGCTCTGTGGTGATGTTGCTGTGATGGAAATGTCAGAGGCATCAGGGATAAGGCTGATTCCTGAAGAACTGCGTGATGTCTGGAACTCGAGCACTTTTGGAACCGGTGAGATGATGCGACATGCTATCGAGAAATCGCAAGTGAAACGGATTATCATGGGTATAGGTGGAAGTGCCACCAACGATGCTGGATGCGGTATGGCTGCTGCCCTAGGTGTTAAATTTTACGATGAAAAAGGTGATGTATTAGAGCCCACACCACGCAATCTCACAAATTGCCGAAGTATCGATATATCTAATTGTATCGACTTGCCCGAAATCCTCGTTGCATGCGATGTGGAAAATCCTTTGTTAGGAAAAGATGGTGCTACATGCGTCTATGGTCCGCAAAAAGGTGTTGGTGAAGATGATATGATTCCCATGGAGGATTGTTTTAACCAGCTGATCGACATGACTGGTGGGCAAAAAGAGGCTGAGACAGCTGGTGCTGGAGCTGCTGGAGGGTTGGGGTTTGGGTTGCTGACATATTGTGGTGCCAATTTACTTTCAGGATTCGATCTGGTTGCTAGCGAGACTAACCTGTTAGAAAAAATAAAGTCTGCTGATGTGGTTATCACAGGTGAAGGTATGCTTGACGCACAGACATTGCATGGCAAGGGACCGGCAGGGGTGGCAGCGATGGCACGTTTAGAGGCCAAGAAGATTATAGCGATAGCTGGAGTGATTGAGCCCGTGGCGCGACAATTATTTGATCAGGCCTACGCTCTGCATGACGAGACGAGGACGCTCGATGAAACTATTCGTCGGGGAGAGGAACTGCTGGTGACTTGTGTTAAGAAACTAGCGAGTGAGCTCTGAGGTATGCCAAGATTGGAATAATTATTTCCCGAAATCCTTAGCTGTGAATGGCTCCTTACGATTATTCAGATCGCTACGAACTTTGGCGACCTCTTCCTTGGTTATGTCTCCCAGCTGATTATTCCAGCTGTTTCGTGTGAAGTTGAGTACATCGGCGATCTGCTGATCTTTGAGGTTTTCTTGTGCTGGCATTGCCCCGTTGTAACCTTTGCCTAACACCTTTATGGGGCCGACGAGGCCCTTGAGGACTACTTTAATCGAGTCTGTGCGGTTTCGGCTGAGCCACTCAGATCTGTTTAATGGGGGGAAGGTCTTTTCTACACCCTCGCCATCGGCTTGGTGACATGCGATACAGGTCGCTGATTTGTAGATTTCAGCTCCTCGTTTGGCGCTTACTGATAGTGGGTGGGTGCGCTGCTTTTCTTTTGTTATTGATAGCATCATGTCGTGTTTTGCCAGGGCTACGGTGACTGCCTGAGTGAGGTGCTTGTCCTTTAGGAGTTCGTTGACATTTTTCTTAAGTGCGCTGAGGATTTCTGATGATTTAGGAGATAGTGCGATTTTAACCAATGCTGCGTGTTGGCCATCTGGTGTGAGTGTGCTGATTTGATTTATCAGCATATTGGCTGTGTTTTGGGTAGAGGGTAGCGAATGAATGATAGCGAGTTGTATGCCTGGCGATTGGCTTCTGATTTGCATGCGAGCAATCTCAGCGAATTTCTCTGCGGATGTCATGTTAGCTAAGAGGTGTAGTGCGTGAATGGATGCTAAAGTCTCATTCTGAGCGGCGCTGATGAGTGCGTTCACGGCTTGCTTGCCATCTTTTTCCAGAATGACTCTCTGTGCCGTTAGCCTCCAGAAAAGATTGGAATGGGATAGTGCAGCGACACGCTCGGTTAAAGATCCCAGCTTGGGTGCGGGTATTGGTTTACTGTTTTTCGGTAAGATACGAAAAATACGTCCGTGTTTGCGGTCGCGGTGCTTGGTGAGGTAGGCATTACCTTTTCCTTTTTTCTGATTTGGGCCGTAGACGTTGTGTTGGATAATCGGGTTATACCAGTCGGCAATATAAACAGCGCCGTCGGGACCAACTTCTGCAGCGACTGGGGATGACCATGAGTCGGCGCTGGCAAAAATGTTATTTTGATAGTTGGTAGTTTTAAATCCTGCTCCATGGCGTTCAAGGCGTGGAGCAGAGACGATCTTGCAGGTTGGTGCGCATATGAGGACGCGTTGATTGTGCCAGTCTTTGGGGAACAATTGTGCGGTATAGATGGTGTGTCCTGCACCAGCGGTGATGCCGCCTCGGACGTCTACCTGCAGGGTATCAAAGGTGATGGGTGCAATTTTGTCTCCTGAGTCGGAACGTGGAGTTCGTCGTGGCTTAATGCCAGATTCTTGGTAGGCGGCGAGCGGAATATCTAGCCACCATGATGGGTTGTTGTTAGCCGTCGATCCCATGACGCGCCCCTCTTCGGTAAATCCAAGGCCCCAGGTGTTGTTGGTCGTATTTTGCAGAATTTCAACAGCAGAGCCGTCGGGTTTGAAGCGGAATACGCCTTGTCGGGATTTATGTTGTTTATTGCCAATTTTGATATCGAGACCTGAGTAGCCGACGGTCGCGTAGATCCAGTTATCGAATCCGTAACGCAGGTTTGAAGTGCAGGCGTGAGTGTCCCAGATTTTGAGTCCCTTGAAGAGTACCTTGCGTGTGTCAGATTTTCCGTCGCCATTGGTATCGGAGAGGTAGACCATTTCCTCACCATCTGTTGCGATGCAGCCATCGCGATACGGCAGGGCTGATGTACAGATGGTCAGTCCGGATGCAAAGGTAGTGACTTTATCCGCTTTACCATCGTTGTTGGTATCCTCGAGAACCTTAATTTTGTCCTGTCCTGGATTGTTCATCACGTGGCTATTGGGGTAATCGTAGGCTTCGACAGCCCACATCCTTCCTTTCTCGTCCCAGTTGATTGAGATCGGGTTGATAATGTCGGGTTCAGATGCAAAAAGATGAAGATCATAACCGACAGGGACTTGTGTTAGTTTGATTGATTCAGAGACCGGCAGTGGGTTCTGAAGGTGTGTATGTGGGATGCGTCGGTCGAGTGGCTTGCCCCAACTTTTGGCGTGGAGGATGGACACATTGGATTTAAAGTAGCTTAGCTTGGGGAGGTTGAGGTTTTTGACCAGTTGAGTCTTCTCGTTTCCGACAGTCCACATGGTGGCGCGATAGATTAGGTCCTGGTATTCGGCGAGCTCCCAGCAGCGTTCGTCGTGTCCGCTAGCTGTGTAGAAGATACGCCCTTTGCCGTTGGTTCGCACCCAGGTCCATGGTTCCTCCTCGCGTACTTGCAGTACGATTCGGTCTTGGTTGTGCTTCTGGTGCACGTAAGTTTCATCCCAGCATTCGAAGCCCTTGTATCCTTTCATGATGGGGTGATCCGGTTTAACGGTTTTCACTCGGAAAACACCTTTGCCATGTGATTTGAATTGGGCGCCGAGTAGTTTAATGTAAGCATCTGAGTTTCGGAAACAGCCGCAGGCTGAGTGCAGGAAGACACACGCGCCGCCATTCTTTGAGTATTGCAGCAATGCAGTCTCCTGATCTTTCTGAATTACCTCATGGTTTCCATAAACCATAAGGGCATCATACTTAGCTAGATTGCCTTTAGTGAGTGCTGACGGCTGATTAGCGTAGGTAAGGTTGATTCCGCGTGGTCCCAACGCACGCCGAATTGTTGTGAATCGTTCCAGCGGGCGGTGTGAGCTGTTTGGGCTCCCAAGAAAAAGAACCTCCAGGCGACGGGCATCGGGTGTCTTTTGTTCTGCGGACAAGCATGGATAAATCAAGACCGTGACAAAGATGAAAAGAAGGTTGCGTAAATCGGTCAGTGGTTTGTTCATGAGATGTTATTTGTTTATTTAATCATTAATTACCAATGATCTTTGTACGATATTACCGTAAAGCAAGTGTGTGTGGATTGAGGTGGGGTTTATGTGGATCATGCCTAAGCAATAAAAGCTGTTTGGTATATCCTGTATTTTGAAGGTGGGAGTTTGAAGTGTTTTTTGAAAGCGGTGGAGAATACAACGGGATTTTTGTAGCCCACATCGTAGGCAATGGCTTCGATTTTATAGTCTGTGGTTGTGAGCATTGCTGCAGCTCTCTGCATCCTTAACCAGCGGACATGTTCAAGGGGACTTCTGCTATGTTCAGCTCTGCATAAGCGCCTGAGATGCTCGGTGCTGAGAGATGCGATAGAGGCCATGGCGTCTAGCGACCAGGGATATGAAAGATCACGTTCGATACATGTCCAGAGTTTCCATAGCCTGTCATCGTATCGGAATGGAGTTACAAATTCACGCACGTAGGTGTGTATCAGTTGTGCCCATTGTTCGATGATTGCGTGGCGGTGCCCTTGTTCGGATTCGGCAAGTAGGCCGAGCATGGCGGCATGGAATTGATCGGAGCCAAAGTTTGATAATATTGGTTGGGAGGATTTTATCAGCGGAATTTGTAGTTCGCGGTGTCGGTAGCGAACCCAACAGAAATCCCATGGTTGATTTTCTTTGGCGCAATGAAAGGCATTGGTCGCGTAAGCGGGTAAGAGGCAGGCCTCGCCTTCGCTGCATTGGTGCCATCTTCCATTGATTAGAATACGGCCGGCGCCAGCTAAGGTGACGATAAAGAACGCTCCTTCCTGAAACGTGCGAACGACCTCATAAGGATGCTGGGCCTGCATAATACCTGCATGCAGGATCTGGTAGTGACCAAGTGCGGCGCACACGGGCTGGTGATCAAGCCAGTCGCGCTCGTCATTTTCGTTGGCCCTGACGCAGCGTAGTTTGGTTTTCTCGCCAAAGATGTGTTTCTCTGTGAGCGGTTTACCTATTGTTTTAAGGGGTTGCATGGACTTTACGACAGTAGAGAGTAACACTGATGTGGATTTGGAAAAGGTGAAAGTGTGATTGTATATACGGTAAGATCTCTACCATGACATGGAAAGCAGATAGGTTTCGAGCCGAACACAACACAACATCATTTATGCCAAATCCATGGACAGGTAAGGGAAATCCCTACACACGAGAAGAGGTCATTGAGCGTCTCCACGAGACCTTGCGCAATAACGAATCGATTATCGCTGCTGGAGCGGGAACAGGTATCAGTGCCAAGTTTATTGAAAAGGGTGGAGCTGATCTGGTGATTATCTACAACTCGGGGCGATACCGAATGTCTGGTCATGGCTCGACCTGCGGGCTTATGTCTTACGGAGATGCGAATGCGATTGCCATGGAGATCGGTGAGTATGAGGTGTTACCAGTTGTTGAAGAGATTCCTGTAATCTGCGGTGTGCATGCCACAGATCCACGCCGCCGCATGTGGCACTGGTTACTCCAGGTAAAGGAGATGGGATTCTCCGGAGTAAATAATTTTCCAACTCACACACTGGTGGATGGGCACTTTGGTCAGACCCTGGAGGAGACTGGGATGAGCGTGAAAAAAGAATATGAAATGATCGCGCTCGCTCGCAAAATGAATTTGTTCACTACTGTTTACGTCACAAGCCCTGATCAGGCGGTTGAAATGGCAAAGGCGGGAGCAGATTCGATTATCGCGCATTCGGGGACGACTATCGGAGGCTCTATCGGTGTAACCGATGCTGTGTGTACGATGGACGATGCAGTGAAACTGACTCAGGATATTATTGATGCAGCATGCACGGTAAGAAAAGACATCATCTTCTTGACTCATGGCGGGCCGATCTGCACTCCTGCGGACGCCGCTTACGTGAATGAGCGAACAGATGCGGTTGGTTTTGTCGGAGCCTCCAGCTTGGAGCGTTTGGCCGTGGAAGATTCCCTGACTGATCTTACTGCTAAATTTAAGAAAATACCTGTCGCCAGAAAGTAGTAGATTACCTAAACTTCGTTATGTTTATCACCCACGACGATATTCTCGAGGACACTGTGCCCATGGGTCTCAACGAGTTTTTTTCGCATCATGCTGAGCCTCACTCGGTGCCAGCCAAGGATGTAGTCCTCATCCGTGCAACCATTGAATCTGGCGAGGGCCATGGGTTTCACTACCACGATGAACGTGAAGAGTTTCTCTACATTTTGGAGGGTGAGGTTGAGCAATGGGTGGGTGAGGAAAAGAAAACCCTCGCTGCGGGCGAAGTCGTTTTTGTTCCTCCAGGGGTGGTGCATGCCACTTACAATGTGGGTGCGGGTGAGGTTAGACTTTTGGCGATCTTTGGAAACCTCCAGTCTGAAGCTGAATTGGCAGTTGATGTATCTCAGCAAGAGCCATGGTGCTCAATACGCTGATTGACACAGATATTTTGATGGTAATCCAAGTTAGGATAACTAGGATTTGCACATGATGAAAATAAAACCAAATTGGGCGATAGCTCTCATTTGTGGATCAGGCTTCATGGTGACCTCCCATGTAATTGCAGATCCAGCCCAGACAATTGTCGATGATCCATCTGGTTCTATACCCACTGAGGTTGAGGTTAAATCAGCAAAGGACCAGATTGTGGCTGTTACTCGTGCCTTTGACCAGCAAGCCAGAGACTTTATGAAAAAAGTCCGAGCACAGAAGGATCGCAAAAAAATGATGGAGATGTATCGTAATGAGCGGCCTTCACCTGCCGGTGCTATCACCTTGATTCTCAAGCTGGCGAAGGAAAGTCCCAAGGCGGAGGGCGTGGAAAAAGGCCTCACTTGGTGCATCCAGAGAGCCAATCCAGAGCAACTCAAGGAAATCGGCGCTATTCTACTCGTGCATCATAAGGATAGCAGCTCGCTCGGCATTCTTGCCATGAGCTATGGCCGCATGAGACAAGGTGGCGAGGCCGAGTTAAAAGAAATCATCAATAAGGCCGGGGATGAGAAAGTCCGCCACGGTGCGACTTACTACCTTGCCTCAAAGCTTGTTAAGAGCGAGGTAACCAAAGCAGAGGGTCTTGCTTTGATGAAAAAACTCGCGGCAACTCCAGGGATTGATCAGAGTAACCCACAGATGCTCGCCCAGGCGAAAGGACAAATCAATGTGATTGAGAACCTATCGATTGGCTGCACCGCACCGGATATCATTGGGAAAGACCACGATGGGAAAGAATTTAAGCTCAGCGACTATCGGGGTAAGGCTGTGTTGGTTGATTTCTGGGGTATCTGGTGAGGCCCTTGTAAAGCTATGCTTCCTCATGAGCGGTCGCTCGTGGAGAAGTTGGAAGGCCGGCCTTTTGCGATTGTTGGTGTCAACAGCGATAAACCAGAACGACTCAAGGAACTGGTTGCCGACGGCACCACAACCTGGCGTAATTTTACCAATCAACAAGAATTCGGAAAAATCTCCACCGCGTGGGGAGTCCGTGGCTGGCCGACCCTCTACTTGATCGACCACAATGGCGTGATCAAACACAAAGGGCTACGTGGCGATGCCATGGAGAAGGCTATCATGGAAATGGTCGCCGAAGCTGAAAAGGTGCAGAAGTAACTGCACAATTTACGAGTCATCAAAAAGCCACGGAGTGAAATGCTTCGTGGCTTTTTTTATTCGTGATTTTCTTGAATAAGCTTACCGAGGTGTTTTCTCTCGACCCAGCCCTCCTCTTTTTCCGCGGTGGTGATGTGGGCCCATGGGCCGCGCTGGGCGATGACACTAACCAAACTTGCTGGTGCAAGTTCGAGAGTTGAATCGACGGTACTGCGGTGGGCTTCATCGTAGAGAGGAGTCCTGGTGATGATGACAGCCTGTTGTTCCGGCGGAGCAAGCAAATGGTGGCCATCGGGGTGGAAAGCGATGGCGAATACTGCGGCGGAGGCGATGGCGCAGGAGAGGCATATGGTGATGATGGTGACAGTGAGAACTTTTTTGTTTTTCAGAAACAGAATCATAGCGAGAGTCGCTAGCACGATGGCCCAGCCGCAGGCGTAGAGGGTGTTGTAGTAAGTGTTTGAACTTGTTGCCGTGAGATGCCTCTGCCAAGGGAACTGCATAAGAACGTTTGCATTTTGGCTGATTTCAGTGAAGCGCAGATTCTGGCGTGCTTTTTGGTGGGTGGGGTCGGCGAGTAAAGCGCGGCGCCAAGCCAGTGCGGCGAGGCCATGTTGGTCGAGCCGATGGTGGCAGTTGCCGATATTGTAGAGGATATCTGCAGGAGTTTTGTTAGGGTCGGGATATTCCTGTTGGTAAAGGGAAATGGCCTGCTGGTAGCTGCCTGATTTCCAAGCATCACGTGCGTTATTGAATGATGAATTTTGAATAGTGAATCGTGAATGCTTATTCTCTGCGGAAGAAATGTTTGGGCTAAATGAAATGATTAAGAGGATGATAAGCAGTTGGGTGCTGCGTTTGAGTAAATCGATGATGATTTTTTTCCTTTCAGCGGATATTTCTTCGATCGGAGTGCCCTCGGGAACAAAACAGAGTTTGTCACGCTCGGAGATGATTTCTTGGAGTTGTGTTTGTCCTGCACCGCCGTGTTGCCACTGGTCGATGATGCGCCCTGCACGTCGATAGAACGTGCGGGTGTCGTTGGCTTCGCAGAGTTTGTTGAGGGCGAGTTTTTTTTCTCCTGCGTCTGGGTTCAGTCGATAGTTTCTTTTTTGGCGTTTGCGTATTGCGATGCCGATGATGAGTAATGCGATAGCCACTGGCGCAAGGTGCCAGAGTTTTGAAGTTTGGGTGTTGAGTATTGCGTGTTGCGGATCTGGTTTGTCGATGAACCCGATGATATCCTGCATCCTCTCGGGCGGAGTGTTTCGATCTGGAGCGGTCAGTGTGCTGTCCGTGTTAGTGCTGCTTTCGGCAACAGCGGTGATGCTGACCGGGATAGGTGGTGTTTTGAGAGTGTGGTATTTTTTATCGCTGGGATCGAAGTAGCTGAGAACGTAGGAGGGGATTGATGATAGCGATCTGCTGCCAGGCCTGAGGAGCTGGCGAAAGGTGACTCTGCCAGTGGTGAAACGCCGCTCCTCACCGCGGGTGACTTTTGAGGTATCGATGATTTTCCAAGTGTCATCGTCAAGCACCGGCGGCTTGATAGACATAAGATTACCTGTGCCATAGATGTGTAGTATATTCTCGGTAGATTGCCCTTCCTCGAGACTAGTTTTTTGGCACTGTGCAAGGATCTGAAATTTTCCTATGGCACCGTTAAAATTGGGTGGAGCCTCAGCAGGTAAAGGGAGGATATCAAAATTGATCGCGGGAAGTGTCAAATTGATGGGTTTTTCTTTAAGGACAGCACCAAATCGTGGGTCGATGATACGTTCGCGGACAATCTGTCGAAGTTTGGCTGGGCCGAGAGATGCCTTACCCGGAGCGATACCACTGAGCGTGGTTGTGTAGCGTATGATTTGATGTGTTTCGCCATCAATTGTGGTAGTCGGTGGTGACCGGCGATTAGGTAGGGAAAACCGCCAGGCCAGGCAGTTTTCTTTTTTGGGGTCAGGTAGTCCAAAACTTGCGGTGCGAAGCCGTTCTGGGGAGTAGATTTTAAGAGTCACTGGGCATACTTCACCTTGATAAAGAGTTGTTTTCGCAGGGAACCAACCAATTTTTAAATTGTAACTACTGACCCCTGTTGGAATCGATTTGAGAGAGGAAATAGGATGTATTTGAAAAACAAGAGGTTTTGTTAGGAGTCGTTGGCCACCTGAAATCACTTCGATGGATGGGATGGTGTATTTTCCCGGATTGGGAGCGCTGACCCGATAAACAAATGCCTGAGTTAGATTTTGATTTGTATCTAGGCGAGTGATAGCTTGGGCAAAATTGATCGCTACACCCTCGACCTCAGGTATTTGTGGCCGCGAATCAGGCTGGCCACCCTCTACGCTGACCCATAGAGCTGTCTGCTCGCCAGGAATGAGATGGCTACTCGAAATGTAGGCTTCAGCATAGCGTGCATTCATGCTTTGGCCGTGGGCTAGAATGGTTGCGAAAACTGTGGTCGCAATGATGATGAGGATTTTCACAGGCTAAGATTGGCTGTTCAATTTTTCGTGTGCTAGCCTATTACCAGTCCTTGGTAGTACGGCGAACGCGCAGGAACTGACTTTTTACCGGGCGGGTCTCAGAGTCTGAATTTTCCTTAAGGATGCGTGCAGCATAGGCTTCATCGGTTTCTCCGGGTTGCTGTTTTTGTGGTTTGTTAGGTGGCTCTGGCTTATCACCTTGGTCTGGTTTTTGGCCATCGCCATCATCGGGTTTTTCTGGGGGCTTGTTTGGATCACCTTGTTGCGGGTTATCGCTCTGTTGGCTGCCGTCGCTTTTTTGGTCAGGTTTGTCACCTTTATCCTTGGGTTTGTCATCTTTGCCCTGCTTGGGTTGATCACCTTCCTGTTTTTGCTGATCCTGTTTTTGTTTTTCCTTGAGTTGTTTGAGCAGTTTTTCAGCTTCTGTGCGATTGTGTTGAGCGTCTTTGTGTTCAGCATTCAAATCTATTGTTGCGCTGTAATGGCTGATGGCATCCTCAAGCTGTGTGATGGCGGCTGTGAGGTTTTCTAGCTGAAAGGTTTGAGTTTTTGCCTGAGGCTGATCTTTTTTTTCAGCTGTTTTGAACATGCTCAATGCCGATTGGAAAAGTGTGTTTCCCATGTTGTAGTGAGCCGCCTCACACAGACCCTTGTTAGGACTGAGGAGTGCATTAGAAAAATAGAGCGAGGCCGTGGGCCAGTTTTTCAACCGGTATGCTGTGCTGCCGATGGAGAACTCGATGGTGTGGCGGTCATCGCCTTTGGTTTGATCGAGTGCCGCCTCGAATGACGACAATGCGGTTGCGAAGTCTTTGTTTTCATAAGCACTGATCGCGCGCTCAAGGTTTGTGGCGGCATGAATGTCATTAGGGGTAAATACCAGGAGTAGACAGGCAGCGATTGGTGCATGTTTGGCGGAGGATAAAATGTTTGAGCGCACAATGATAGAGGAAATAAGACAAAGGATGGCGGGAATTAGAAACCAAGGGTATTTCTCGTTTGGAAGAGATATTTGGAGGCTCTCTTGTTCGTTGCTTTCAAGAAATGCCAGAGAGTCACGAATAGCAGATGGAGCATTTGAGTTGGCCTCAGTGAAAATGCCACCTCCTGCACTGGCAAGCTGCATGAGTGCGTCGGGTATCATGCAACTATAGACGGCATTGCCCCTGATATCACGGAATTTTCCGTCAGGGCTGAGGGCGTCGGGAATCATGTCGCCTTCCTTACTACCCACACCAACAGTGCTGATAGCGCATTTTCCGTCACTGATTTGTTCAGCAATGCTGTCGATTGTCTTGTTATGATTTTCTCCATCACTGATAATGATTAGAGCGTTCGACCGGTGTCCGATTTTTGAGAACGTTTTAAAAGCCGTCTTCACTGCTGCTGCAATGTTTGATCCACCAGATGGAATGATGCGAGTATCCAGCTGGCCAATGGTATCTCGCACTGACGAGTGATCGATGGTGAGAGGTGCGAGAAGTAACGAGTTTCCTGAAAATGCAATGATTCCAATTCGATCGTTAGAGAAAGTATTTGTGAGCTCGAGAGCCATAGCTTTAGCTGTGGCTATACGGTCGGGTGATCCGTCTTTAACGAGCATGGAGCGCGAGGTGTCTACAGCGATAAGAATATTACGAGTATTAACTCGTTCGGTGGTGGTGGTTTTTCCTTGATAGGGTCTGGCAATAGCGGCGATAATTAAAGCGCAGCCTAACAGCCCAAGTGAAAGAGAAATCCAACGTCGTGTTTGCGGTGCCTCCCTCACGAGCTGAGTGCGCAGGCGTGGAGCGACGAGCTGACGCCATGCCTTACTACGCGACCGGTAAGCTAGAACCGCACCAAGAATGATAAGGGGAAGAATTAGGGCTAACAAGAGCCAACCTGGATGAAGGAAAGACATTAAGAGTTTCTTGGGCTAGGGCGCAGGTGGTGGATTGAGTGACTGAATAGTGAGGGCGATGATGGCGCAGAGCAAGGCTGCGGCAGCGAACCAAGGAAATAATTCCTTACGTCTGATAGTAATATGCTGTGTGACGTCTGTTTTTTCAAGTTGATCAATGGAGCGAAAGGTATCGCGCAGCTTGTCGGTATCACGAACTCGGTAGTATTCGCCTTTGGTAAGCTTCGCTATTTGCTTAAGCGTTTTGGTATCGAACTCCTGCTGGGGGTATGCCTGTATGCGACTGTTCAAGCGCCCATCCTCTGTGCCGATGGCAATCGCATAGACTTTGATGCCGAGGGTGGCGGCGTGCTTGGCGGCTTCAAGAGGGGCGATGCGTCCTGAGTTGTTAGAACCATCGGTGACTAAAACGACAACTTTGCTTTTCGCTTCGCGTTTGTTTAGGCGGGTCGCTGCGGCGGCGACGGCGGAACCTATGGCGGTGCCTGGCTCTTTAACAAGCCCCGGGCGTAGTTCGCGTAACTGATCGGTCAGCCAATCGTGTTCCAGTGTAATGGGGCTGGTTACGTAGGGCCTACCAGAGAAGGCAACGATGCCGATGCGGTCGTTTGGCCGCTGTTTAATAAAGGACTCAGCGGTCGATTTTGCTGCGGTGATACGTTGAACTCTCTTGGTGTTAAGCTCAAAATCAGCGATTTCCATAGAGTATGAAATATCGATGGCGAGGATGATGTCGATACCGCTTGCCTTGCGCTCTTTGAATTCATTCACCCACTGTGGGCGGGCGAGGGCGATGAATGCGGACAAAATGGCGAGAGTCATCACGGCGAAAGATAAGGCGCCTGGGTAGTGATTTGGTTTGCGTCCTAGACTTACAAGGATTGAAAGGTTGGAGTAAGTTATTGATGACGGGGAACCGAGTTTCCTCGATAGAAACATGAGCGGCACAAGCAGCAATAATCCGAGAAGCCACCAAGGATGTGCAAGTGTTAGGTGATGGAGTAAATTACTCAATTTCTATGTTCTAGGATTGGGTGAATCTTGCTGTGGGCAAGTATTTTTTGTGCATCACTGATCAGTAATAATACGATGGTATGTGCGGTATCAGGGTCTTTGTTTGGCTCGTATTTGAGCTCTGAAAGCTGCTCAAGATGGCTGGTGATTTGCGGCCGAACATCTGGATGAATTCTCTCAAGTGCAGTGGGCCTCAGTGTGAACTCTTCGTTTGTCTCAAAGAGTGCTGGGTCCTCAAAAGCGGCTTCTAGATATTGGCGAAGGATAACTGAAATCCGCGTGGCGATCATTTCGGGTTTTAGGGATGCTGATTGATCTTTTAACTCGGAGAGTTTTGCACGTGCCTTATCTAAGAGATCACGCCGTGTTTGATTGGTTTTCCTTTTCCTAACAATGAAACAGATGAGTAGGATTGTTGTAACCACACTTGCAGCAACGAGTGCCCAGATCCACAATGGAGTGGTAGGTTCAGGGATAAATTCCGTGGGGTCAGTGATGTCGCGAATGTCAGGCAAATCGACTAGTCGTTAACTGTTTCGTCTGCGAGTGCGTAAGCGAAACAGACGGTGAAGTGGTGGCAAGTAGTCACCTGTTGTGGATAGGGAGAGGTGATCGATGCCGTGTTTTTTGAACAGGCTGGTGATGCCTTCCTTATGTCGTCGGGTGAGCTTATCAAAGCCCATACGCAGTTGGCTATTGTTGGTATTTACAGTGGTCTGCCAGCCTGTTTCGGGGTCGTTCAGCGTGACGGTGCCAATACGTGGCAGCTTTTGCTCTGCGGGATCGATGACGCGAAGGGCAATGGCGTCGTGTTTACTGGCCAATGCACCAAGTGGTCGCTGCAAATCATGCGCAAAAAAGTCTGAGATCATAAAGACAAGAGCCTTACGCTTTACCGTGTGGAGAAGAAAATCGCACGCCGCAGTAATAGATGTGCGTGGATCATCGGGCTCAGCGGCAAGGATTTCCCTAATAATACGCAACACGTGTTTGTTGCCTTTGGTGGGGGGCAAATAGAGTAGGGGCTCGTTGGCAAAAAGTAGCAGCCCTGTCTTGTCGCCGTTAAAATTGGCGCTGAAGGCAATAATTGCCGCGAGCTCGGCCGCTAGTTCGCGTTTGCTGAGCTGTTTACTTCCGTAGAGTGACGAGCCAGACACATCGACAGCAAGAATGACAGAGAGTTCCCGCTCTTCGCGGAACGTGCGGATGTAGGGGTGATCTTTGCGCGCCGTGACATTCCAATCGATAAAGCGTGTTTCATCACCGTGCTGGTATTCCCTGTAGTCTTCAAAATCTAGACCGCTACCCTTGAAAGACGATTGATACTCACCACTGAAGGTTTCCCGTGCAAGCCGCCGTGCTTTAATCTCAAGAAGATGCACGCGGCGCATGATTTCTTCGATGGAGTCAGGTGTCATGATTCGAGGTGCAGTGCAGGTATCGTTAATTACGGGAGATTGTTCTATGTGCCTGCAAGTGCAACGATCTTAGAGGTTATTTCTTGGTATGATTTAATGACGGGAGATGAGGCTTCATCAGACAAGGTGATAGGTTTACCAGAGTCACCTTGTTGGCGTGTCTGAATGCTGATTGGGATTTGCCCGAGTAGGGGTATTTTTAATTTTTCAGCTTCTTTAGCACCTCCACCATCACCGAAAATTGGATAGCGGGTGCCAAGGTCACATTCAAACCATGCCATATTTTCAACTAGGCCAAGGATAGGCACGTTGACCTTGTCGAACATGGAGATTGCTTTGCGAGCATCGATGAGTGCGACTTCCTGAGGTGTGGTAACAATGACGGCTCCGGTGAGAGCAATGGTCTGCACGATAGTGAGCTGGATATCTCCTGTGCCGGGTGGTAGATCGAGGATCAGGTAATCGAGCTCACCCCATTCGACGTTTTGCAGAAACTGTTGTGTGTAGCGGGTTGCAAGGGGGCCGCGGACGATCACGGGCGAGGCTTCTTCTAATAAAAACCCCATCGACATAAGTTTGATGCCGTGAGCTTCGATGGGAATGATCTGGTTATCCTCGGTAGCGAGTGGTCGTTCATTACTTCCAAACATGTGAGCAACCGATGGGCCGTAGAGATCACAGTCGCATAATCCCACCTTGTTGCCCTGTTTTGATAGTGTTGCTGCTAGGTTGGAGGATACGGTAGATTTACCCACACCGCCTTTTCCTGAAGCGACTGCGATGATTTTTTTGATGCCGGGGATGGAGTTTTTAGCGCCAGTACTGTCTGGATTGCCAGCCTGTGCTGCCGGGGCCTGCACGTCGAGTTCTACACGTGCGTGTTTCACCTCTGGCAATGGGTCGAGAATCGCGTGGCAGTCATTAAAGATCTTTTCGGCAACTTTTGGATCGTTGGTTTGCACGGATATGTTGACGGTGACTGTGCCGTCTTCAACCTCGATATTTTTCACCAAGCCAAACGAGACGATGTCTCTGGAAAAGCCAGGATAGGGAACCTGCTTGAGCAGCTCTGTAACGGAATCGACTGTCATGGCAAATTAGAGATGCAGAATGCGGCCGCAGTTTTCACACTGAGTTACTGCCTTTTCTGATTGTAGGCTGATGATGGTTGCTGGAACGAGCTTCATGTGACAGCCGCTACACTGACCTTTGTCAGCAGAGACTATAGCATCACCGCCTTTGGATTTCATGAGCTGATCGTATAGTGCGAGTAAATCCTCATCGACCTCAGATGAGAGTTTTTTTCGTTCCTCTTTCACCTCGTTCAGCTGTTTTTTGTCTTCTGATGCGCGCTTTTCAAGCTGCGTAATTTCATCATCCACTAATTTTTGTGTTAGTGTTAGAGCGTCTTCTGCTTGTTTTCTCTTCGCAGTGAGAACATCTGCATTTTCCATGAGTTCCAGCTCGCTGGTTTCGAGGGTATCAACCTCTTCGTTATAACGTAAAATTTCATTGCCGAGAGCAGTGAACTCATCATTCTTTTTAGTCTCATATTGCTGCACCTTCAGTTTGGTGAGCGTGTCTTTGCGGGTGCCAATATCAAGTTCGAGATTTTTGATGGCTATTTCGTTTTCCTGAATTGCTTTTTTCGCGCTTTCAAAGCGTGTAAGATCATTGGCGAGCCGTTCTTTTGCACGTTCCTTGTTAACGGGGATAAATTTCAGGTCCTCCTCGATTTTGAGAATGCGTTGGTCACGGTCTTGCAGAATCAAAAGAGATTGGATTTCGGCTAGCATGGTTTTACTAGTAAACGAGCTCTGGCCAATGGGCAAGCGCTGGTGATGTAATAAAGATCTTTTTTCGTTGTGGTAAAAATAATTGTGAGTGGATAGAATATTCCTATATTTCAGGCAGTCAGCCGTATAAATCAACAAGACTATGAAAATTCAGTGCCCCGAATGCAGCCAGAGATTTGATGTGACTGAGGATTTGCTTGGTAAAACAGTGGAGTGCGGATCGTGTGATGCTCGTTTTGACGTCACGACGGATGAGTTGGTAGCTGAGAAAAAAAAGTTTTATCCAGGTGAAAAAAGGGGTTCACACTTGGATCGCTTTGGTCGTAACACGCCAAGCTCTGCGGCTGTCAGCTTTCAAGAAGCGCAATATTTAAATGATGTAGATCCAATGTTGATGGGTCCGCCACTTCCGAGAAAAACAGTTTCTGTAGTATTTGGTGTTTTACTTATGATAGTCATCGTAGTGGTGTTTTTACTTGCCGGTGGCAGGGAGGGAACGATGCGTGACATGGAGACCTTGAATAGGTTTATCCTCTGTGGATTCACCGCGCTCGTGGGATCAACGTTAGTGATTTACGGTTCGGCAAATAATCGTGTAAAGGGCGTGATTCTGGCCCTAGTATGCTCATCGATATTAATGTCGATGCCGATTCTGTTTCCAGCAAATCCTACAAAAGCCAGTGTTTTAGATATACAGGATGTGACTACAATTGGTAAAAAAGCGGCCAAATCGGATGCAGAAAAAGCTTTGAAAATTCGTCAGGATTACTTGCTTGAGATTGGTTATGAGCCTGTAGATTCTGTTCTCCGGAAGCATCGCAAAGAGAGTGTAGTGGGTATTTTCGTGCGAGATGCGTCACCTCAACTTCGCCGGTCTATCGGGGCTTATATTTACGATGCGACTGGCAAAAAAAGCAGAGAGACGACTTATGATAATGTGGATAACGACATGACGGGATTGATTCTTTTTACTGATCAAGTCATGTCAATCGATGAGATAGCTGCGCTTTGCACCAAATTTGGGCGTGTTGAGAAAATTTCAAAGGATCTGCGTATTATTGATGTGATTGTTGAAAACTCAAGGATAGCCAAGCTTGATCAATACACGGTGCTTGATTCGGATAGCATCGACTACGAGGCACAAAATCTCGAGGCGCTAAACAGCATTGACCCAAAAGTGAAAATGGATGCTGTTAGAAGGCTCGCTAGTTCGAAGCCGCGCGCTAGAAGAGATGATATAACTCAGAAACTCATCCAGCTGTTGTCGTCTAGTAACGCTGAACAGCAGCTGGAAATTATACGAGCACTAAAGACTTGGGCACTACCCGGTAGTGGAGTGGAGAAACCTGTTTTTGAGGCAGTGAAAAGTATTCACAAGCAAGGTAAGGTTAATCAGGATGCAATCGATTTCCTCATTAAATTCGAAGTTGTTGAGGCAGGTGATCTCTTGCTTGAATTATGGAATGGTGATCCAGTTGGGTGGAGTCAGACGATTATCAATTTGGGTGAAGGATCCCAAGTGCTTTTGTTGCCGGGACTCGAAAATATGGATATTGCTCATATAGTGTCGGCGTCTGAGATTCTTGGGAAGTCAGCCGAAAAGTCAGCAATCCCTCATATTGAAGAGGTTATGAGGGGTAAAAGTGGGCAAGCCAAAAAATCCCTGCAAGCTGCCATTGACGAAATCAAAAGACGCTTCTAGTGTGCATCCCTGTTTGCGAAATCGAACAGTTTTCCCCACGCCGCCGTGGCGGAATTGGTAGACGCGACGGATTTAAAATCCGTTGATTGGTAACAATCGTGCCGGTTCGATCCCGGCCGGCGGTATTTTTATAAGATGTCAAATATGTGGCACTCCATGTGAGTATTGCATCCTGAAGAACTATGCGACTTTGCATCCACATTGACATGGACTGCTTTTACGCAGCCATTGAAGAACGAGAGAATCCTTCACTGATGGGGAAACCCGTCGCGGTAGGTGGTACTAGTAGGCGTGGGGTGATTTGTGCTGCCAACTATGAGGCAAGGAAATTTGGGTGTCACTCGGCGATGCCTGGGTTCAAGGCACTGCAATTATGCCCTGAGTTGATTATGCTTCCGGTTCGATTTGATTTGTATCGTTCGGAATCTGCTCGCATTCGGGCGATCATGGGACGGTTTACAGACAAAATTGAGCCTTTATCATTGGATGAAGCTTACTTAGACCTAAGCCACTGGAGCAGCGAAGGTTCTGCCATTGCAAGGGAGATTCGTGCGCAGATTTATGAAGAGACAGGGCTGGCGGCATCGGCAGGAATAGCGCCTAACAAGATGCTGGCAAAGATCGCGAGTGATTGGCAAAAGCCCAACGGGCAATTTGAGGTTTCACCTCAAGAGGTTGATGGCTTCATGCGGGGTCTACCAGTATCGAAACTTTGGGGCGTGGGCAAGCGGATGCAGGAAAAACTTGGGAATATAGGGGTGAAAACCTGTGGCGAACTACAGCAGTGGGACAAACTGGAACTGACGCGACGTTTCGGTAAATGGGGGCTGGAACTCTACGATCTGAGTCGCGGCCAAGATAGCCGTGTGGTTAAGTCGCATCGCAGTAGGAAGTCGATCAGCAAGGAGAGAACTTTCCATGAAAACGTCACTTCATCTAGTGAACTACTTCCGTTGTTAGGATCCCTACAGGATGAGATAGAAAAAATCTTGCTTGGAAAATACAGGAACAGAAAAATCAGATCGTTGGTGATCAAACTGAAGTTTGCCGATTTTACCCGGACTACGGCAGAGCGTGCCTCGGTAAGTCAAGAGAGGGCTATCTATGAGGAACTACTCCACGAAGCATGGGCGAGGGGAGAGGGAAAGGCTGTCAGGCTGTTTGGACTTGGCGTGAAACTTCAAGATGAGAACGGAAGTGCACAGATGGAAATGTTTTGATCGATGAGTGTTGTCACGCCCCCTGCAATCATCTCCTAGCTATCAAATTTTTGCCTTTATGCAGTTGTGACTGTTGATAGCGCTGACCATTTTGCCCAACAAATCAATCTTGAATCGTTTGATAATTGAGATCATAAATGTCGATCTCTTGGTTATGGGCGTAATAAACTATTGTCAGTTTATTTTTGCAGTATCTGAGACTATCGAGTTTGTAAAAAAAGATGCTCTACGAGGATACTTTAGGAACCATTGGCATGGAGGACAACCTCTTGGGCACGGGTGGTAATTGCTGCCCAATCTTTGTTTTTAACGAGATCTTTTTGTACGATCCATGATCCACCTATGGCAGGGACATTTGGTTCAGCCAGATATTCATTCATATTGGCGGCGTTAAGACCACCCAAAGGAAAATACTGGATACCGAGGTGGGCGTATGGTGCTGACATGCTGCGAAGATAGGCGACGCCACCAAGCGCGGCGGCCGGAAAATACTTCACAAAGCGGCAGTCGAGTTCAATGGCTGCTTCAATATCTGAGGGTGTTGCGATACCTGGGGCAAAGGGCAGCTCCACTGCCTCGGCGGCTTTAATTACGCGAGGGTTCAGACCGGGAGACACTCCAAAATGAGCGCCGGCCTCCTTGACTTGAACGGCTTGCTCTGGCGCGAGGATTGTTCCCACTCCCACGAGTATCTCTGGCACCTCCGTGCTAATTGCACGGGTAGCGTCTATGCCCGCCTCGGTGCGCAGGGTGAGTTCGATGACATCAATACCGCCTGCTAGCAGAGCATTGGCAAGCGGGACGGCATCGTCGATATGATCGACGGAGAATCCAGCGACAACTTTGCAGTCGGCTAGACGGTTGAGAATGGCTTCAGGAAACATGATGTATAAGGTCTAGTTATTACGATGAGGGCAATGGGTGATGTTGTAGGTGCTATTTAATATAAATGTGTGTATTGATGAACACAAAAAAGCTCCCATTCTCGCTTGGAGAAGAGGAGCAATTTATGGTGCGCGAGGCGGGAATCGAACCCGCACCCGATTAACTCGGACTAGATCCTTAGTCTAGCGCGTCTACCAATTCCGCCACCCGCGCACAGGTGCCAAACGTAGAAACGTAGTGCGCGGATGAGGTAAGGTGCGGGGGCAGAAAAGGCAAGCGATCTTTTCCTAAAAATAAGAGAATATTGACACTAATGTCGTTATTGGCGGTTATTTTTTGTTCTATAAGCCTCATCGCGCAGCTTTCTTAGGTAGATCATATAATCTTCACGTGCTTTACGGTCGGGATCGAGCTTGGGGTTTACGAACGGATTGTTACTTCCGTAGTAAGACCATGGTCCACGTGGAATGCGTGAAAAATCGATGAAGCGCCAATGGACAGTCCCCATATTTTTCATGCCGAGATAGTCTCTTACAGATGGTGAGAGATCGATTCCAGCACCTTTGTTCTTGGTGTTTTTTGGGCGTTTATTACCAAAAACATATTGCCAGTCGTCAGTGGTGAAAGGTCCGCAATCCTCCCACTGAGCGTAGCAGACTCGTTTACCACAGACAATTTGAACCCAACGGCCTTTACAAGATGTTTTTCCGTGACGTTTATCTAGTCTGCGGTTCCACCATGGGATTACGCGTGCGGCCTCTGGTTTATGTTTGCGATGATTGATTAGATCATTGTAGGGAAGGGCAACGTAAAATGGATTTAGCTTGGGTTTGAATGTTTTTGGACGATAGTTAATTCGCATTGACGGGTCTGGGTTGTCATAGCCACCGTAATTGTGTTGCCAAGCTGTGTCCCATGAGCTGGCATGGTTGGGTGTAGGGTTGTTGGCGGTTGGTTTTTCACCGATCCAGAACACGGTTGCCGTGATATTTTTTTTCCACTGGTATTGTATTGCTTTGAACGGGTTGGCCGGAGCGGTGGGGGTGCTGATACGAGGTTTGATACGATGTGGGGTGACATCGCGACCGGTCGATTGTGCATAGCAAATGGATCCCATGAGCCAACAGCACATGGCGATGTATAACAAGAGAAGGGTGCTAGATTTGATCATTCTTATCTGGTGGGAGATCTGAATTCATCAAAATCTGCGTAGTGTTGTGGGAACGCAGAGTTGATCGCTTTTTTCAGGGAAATCGAGAGTGTAGTGAATACCGCGTGATTCATGGCGGCGAAGGGCACAATCGACAATGAGCGAAGCGGTAGCCACCAAATTTCTGAGCTCAAGGATATCAGAGGTAACTTGATGCCCCCAATAGAAACTTCGCACCTCACGTCGTAAATTACTGAGGCGATTGGCGGCACGGTCTAGGCGATTACTGGTGCGCACTATAGATACGTAGTCCCACATCAGCCGGCGAATTTCATCCCAATTATGGTAGATCACTACCATTTCATCGGGTGGCGCGGTGTCTCCGTATTCCCATTCAGGTATTTCAGGTGCTTGAGGAGAGGGTTTTAAAACTGGATGTAGCTTGAGAGATTTTTCTAGTGCCCGCCGCGCCAGAACGTGCCCCTCCAGAAGAGAGTTGGACGCCAGCCGGTTAGCTCCATGAAGGCCAGTGCAAGCAACTTCACCGATTGCGAACAGACCTCGGATTTCCGTGCGGCCGTCTATGTCAGTCATTACTCCACCACATTGATAGTGTGCAGCAGGCACCACGGGAATAGGTTCTTTTTCGCAGTCATGCCCAAAATCTAACAGTGTTCTGTGGATGTTAGGGAAGCGATCTTTCATGAAGCCTATGGGCTTATGGGTGACATCGAGGTAAACACATGCTGCACCTGTTTTTTTTAGTTCATGGTCGATAGCACGGGCAACGATGTCCCGTGGTGCCAGAGATTTACGCTCGTCATACTTCTCCATGAATTCATAGCCACTTTCATCTCTTAGGATGCCGCCTTCGCCACGGACAGCTTCTGAGACCAAGAAGGACCTAGCTTCAGCACCGGTGGCTGCGGGATTGAAAAAACAAGTTGGATGAAATTGTACGAATTCCATGTTGGAAATTGTTGCGCCTGCGCGCCATGCCATCGCAACACCATCGCCAGTTGAGCTGTCTGGGTTCGTGGTATAGAGATAGACTTTGCCACAACCGCCTGTGGCAAGAATCACGCGATCGGAGCGAAATGTGTGAACTTGACCTGAATTTTCATCCAATACGTAAGCGCCGAGAACACGGTCTTCTGATACCATGCCAAGCTTACCGGAGGTGATTAAGTCGATTGCAAAATGTTCGTCGAGTAGTTTGATGTTTTTATTTTTGCGCGCGGTTTTGATCAAGGATTCCGCAATTTCGCGCCCTGTGGTGTCTTTGGCATGTAAAATGCGCCGATGGCTATGCCCGCCTTCTTTACCTAGTGAGAATGCATCACCCTCTGCGTCGAAATTCACACCGCACTCGATGAGTTCCTCGATAGTCTGTGCGCCTTCGGACAAGATGGTGCGCACGGCATCTACGTCGCAAAGACCTGCACCTGCATCCAAAGTATCCGCCACATGGTTTTCAACGTTGTCGCCACTCTCGCGCAGATCTCTGGGCAAAACGCTGGCAATGCCGCCCTGCGCCCAGGCGGTGTTGGAGTCCATTGGCTTCCCTTTTGTCAGTACAGTAACGCTTCCATGTTCCGCAGCGCGGATTGCAAACGACAGCCCAGCGATGCCGCTGCCAATAACGAGAAAATCTGAGTGCATGGGCGCGCACTTTAGCAATCATAGGAGTCATGTCCAGCATGCAACGTAGTCCCGTAAGTAAGTGAAGGAATAAGCTTTTTGCTGGGCGCTGCTGAGATCGTGAGGCTCCATCTCAGGCAACTTGTCTAGCGAGTGAGTGGCTACCAGTGATCGTGTGATTGATGAGCGAGGGGAGAGCCTATTTTTTGGGTATATTAAAAAGGAATATCGTCACTCACAAGATCATCTGGTGATGGTTCAGCCTGGCCAGAGTTGGTGGCCTGAGTGGGAGCTTGTGTTTTTGAGTTTGCTGGTCCGTTGTTTGCATTACCTGCCCCGAGAATTTTCCAGCAGTTGAGATTTACGTAGTATTTGTCTTTGTATTCATTGCCGCGAATATCGAAATTGACTGTTAAATCTTGGCCCTGCTCGAAGTTGTCGAGCCATGAGCATTTGTCCTTGATGAGCTCGAATTTGATGTCCTGTGGGTAGTTTTCATCTCCAGTGGTAATTACGAATTCACGTTTTGTGAATCCGCTGGGGAAGGTTTGTGTGTCGAATTTTACTTTGAGTTTTCCTGTGGCTTCATACATGGTGTTAAGTTAAGAGTGGTTTTATTAGATGGCGAACGAAAAAGTCGGTAATCATACAATCTTGATGTCGCTGTGTGTCAGGAGTGATTTTCCCCTGAGCCAAGTGTACGATTTTTTGGCTTAATTTAACTATTAGTGGCTGTTGAGCTCTGCCATTTCCTTGGTGGATAGGTCATCTCCAGTATATCCATTCTCTTCCGCATATTTTCTAACATCCGCGGTGATTTTCATTGAGCAAAATGTTGGGCCACACATCGAGCAGAAGTGTGCGGTCTTAGCTCCCTCGGCGGGGAGGGTTTCGTCGTGAAAATCGATGGCTCTGGCAGGGTCGAGCCCGAGAGCAAACTGGTCGCGCCAGCGGAACTCGAAACGGGCCTTGGAGATAGCGTTGTCGCGTTCTTGAGCGGCGGGGTGTCCTTTGGCAAGGTCTGCAGCGTGGGCTGCGATCTTGTAGGTGATCACGCCTTCGCGAACGTCGTCTCTGTTTGGGAGTCCAAGGTGTTCTTTTGGGGTGACATAGCAGAGCATTGCACAGCCATACCAGCCGATGTTGGCAGCTCCGATGGCGGAAGTGATGTGATCATACCCTGGTGCGATGTCGGTTGTGAGTGGTCCGAGGGTGTAGAAGGGTGCCTCGTGGCACCAGTCGATTTGTTTTTGCATGTTTTCCTCGATGAGCTGTAAGGGTACGTGGCCGGGGCCTTCATTCATGACCTGGCAGCCTTTCTCCCATGCGCGGGTGGTTAGTTCTCCCTGCACTTCGAGTTCTGCAAGCTGAGCGTAGTCATTGGCATCGGCGATCGAGCCGGGGCGCAATCCATCACCAATGGAGAATGAGACATCGTATGCGGCACAGATGTCGCAGATATCATCCCAGTGGGTGTAGAGAAAGTTTTCGGCATTGTGTGCCAGTGCCCACTTCGCCATGATAGAGCCACCACGGGAAACGATGCCGGTCATCCTGCGGGCGGTGTGTGGTACAAAACTTTTCAACACAGCGGCGTGGATGGTGAAGTAATCAACACCTTGCTCGGCTTGTTCGATGAGCGTGTCACGGAAGAGTTCCCATGTTAGGTCTTCGATCTTACCGTTGACCTTTTCCAGAGCTTGGTAGATTGGGACGGTGCCGATGGGAACTGGGGAGTTGCGGATAATCCACTCGCGGGTGGCATGGATGTTTTTTCCGGTGGACAAGTCCATCACTGTGTCGGCGCCCCATTTGGTGGACCACTGCATTTTTTCTACCTCTTCATCAATGGTGGAAGCAACGGCAGAGTTGCCGATGTTGGCGTTGATTTTAACTAGGAAATTACGGCCAATAATCATAGGCTCGTTTTCTGGATGATTGATGTTGGCAGGGATAATAGCTCTGCCGCGTGCCACCTCGCTTCTCACGAACTCGGCGGTGATCAGCTTGGGTATGTCAGCTCCATATGTTTGACCTGGGTGTTGGTGATTCATCACGTTGCGTGAAACCTGCTTGAAGGGGTCGATGTCTGACGGACGTGGCATTTCGTAGCCTTCAGGGGTAGAGTTTTTCTGTCGGCAGAGCTCCTTGATTTGCTCGCTGGCGTCTTCTGGTAGCTCATCGAGGGTAGGGTAGCGGTCGTGGATTGTTTTGAATTCTTCAATGCGACCGTTGTTCTCGCGGATAGCGATATATTCCATCTCTGGGGTGATAGTGCCTTGATCGGCATACCATTTCTGAGTGACGGGGTGACCTGTGGACTTGAGAGGCTTGCGTTTTAGTCCGGGGTATTCCTTGAGCTTGTTTTTGGCCGCCTTGTTCTCGTTGTATTTCTCCGCGTGTTTTTCAGAGAGGTAGCCATTATCGGCGGCTGTGATTTCTCGTCCCTCGTATTCCTCAACGTCGTTGCGGTTTAGGATCCATTCTCGGCGCAGGGCTGGAAGACCCTCGCGCACGTCACCATTGAAGTCTGGATCGCCCCATGGGCCGGAGCAGTCATAGACACGGATCGGTGGGTTCTCCTCGGTTCTTCCATTTGGATGCTCGGTGTCAGAGAGGCGAATCTCACGCATCGGAACCTTGATAGACGGATGAATTTTTCCCTCCACATACACGCGAGTCGAGTTTGGAAAAATGGTGGGATCTTTTTCGAGGGCGGCAAGCTCTTCGGAGTTATCAATGTCCTCAATAAAGTTGCCGGTGTAGTCGGAACGCTGGTGCGAATTTTCGGGAGTGATGTCTTCGATCATGGTCGTGAAGTTTGTTGGTTATGGAGTGCAGTTTTCATAAAAAAACCCCACCTTTTGCGGGTGGGATTACGGATTTCAGCGGATTGAAATGCGACTCCCTTCGCCGGTGTTAACCGTGGCAGGTTCCGAGGATGTGTGCCGCGCGACGGCTGTTCTCAGTCCCTCGGTCGTGGGACTCTCCTGTCATTTATTTAAGGGTGGACGCTATCGAGTGGGAATCAAGGACGAATTTCCTGATGGGTCGGCTATTTAAGCTGTTTCTTCAAAAACTCGAGGATTGCTATCGTTGGGCCGTCGCCTGGGTTACCAATTTTTTGACTGAGTGACATGTGGGTGCGGTTTCTAGCAACAAAAACCTCCGCGTGATTGCCGGAACTTTTGATAGCGGTCGCGAGCGCCTTAGACTGTTGCAGTGTAATTTTACGGTTGGAAATTGGGATAATAAGATAGTCAGGAGCGGGTCGTTTTTTTGCAAACTGATGGGTAGGGGATGCAGCCTTGAGTAGCTTGGGGTCGTTGCCAAACACTTCTTGATAAAACTTAAGTTCCAGACCCTTCGAGGTTTTCATCACAGAGGTTAGGTCATAGCCAGCGCCATCCAGCAGCACGGCAGCTTTGATGTGATGGTAGGGAACTTCAATATTATTGAAATACGATGGATCAGCAGCTGTCAGAGCAGCGAGATGAGCACCCGCTGAGTGACCCATCAGGATAATACGTTTTGGATCGCCGCCGTAGGGTATGATGTTTTGTTGAATCCATTTCGCCGCGGCAGCAACGTCTCCAGCCTGATCCTTCCAGTTAGCCTTTGGGTGAAATCGGTAATTCATAGCCACCAGCACGTAGCCTTCTTTAGTAAAAACCCGCGCCTTGGAGCCGATGCCGTAAGTTTTGTTGCCAAATTTCCAAGCGCCACCGTGAATCCAAAGAATGACGGGTTTGGCAGTCTTGGTGGACTGTTTATCGTAATGCACATCGAGTATCTGGCGCAATACAGATGTCCCGGCATTGTTTTGGTAGCGTATATGTTTTTTTGCCGATATCTCGGCACTGCATGTCAGGCTACCCATGAGGAATAGAAGGATGAAGAGATTTTTCATAGAATGTGAAACACCCTATGCGTTGCGATGTTGTGCATTGAATGTTAAAAATTGGTGATGGCTAATTCTCTTGATTTGTGCAAGGTATATTTAACATGACGTTATCGCCACCAGCTGTGATAAGAGATCTAAGTGTGTCTCGGGCAATGAGGATAGCACAGTTTTCTGCCATGATGTTTGGGTTGGCGGGCTGGGGAATGTCACAATCGCCCGCCCCCGTAAAGGACGGAAAACCAGCTGGCCAGCAAATTGCTGTAGCCGCGACGGCGAGTAATTCTTTATTTCCTGACAGGGTAGTGATTGAGCCGATTAATAGTCAAGGCTTGCCTGGATCACCTACTGTGAGGCCTAATGCGCGCACGTTGGCGTTATCTATCCCTGCTCCGCGTGGGCAGATCACTGATCGTCATGGAGCACCGTTTGCCCAGAGCAAGGTGGTTTGGTATCCTGCGTTAAAGTTCGGTCAGTTTGAAAAAGCAGACAGAGCTTTTATTATTGGGTGGGCTAGGAAGCGAATCGTGCAGGCGAACATGATTTTTAAGATTGAGTGGAAGGTTAGTGATGAGGAACTATGGCAGCACTACCGCCATCGCCGTTGGCTGGCAATGCCAGTTACGCATGTCGTTGATAAAGTGCGTAAAAGTGAGATCGAATCAAAATTGATGAGTGGTCTTATCCTGCATCCTGTTTATTTGAGGCACTATCCTCAGGGGAAAAGCGCTGCACATATCATCGGTTACGTTGGAAGTGTGGGTAACTTAGAGAAAGGCCCAATCAATTACGGTGATCCAATATTTGAACGTAATGAAGGGCGATCTGGACTGGAGAAAATTTTTAACAAAAATCTCACTGGGGAAGATGGACTGCTGCGCGAAGACTACGAATCAGATGGCACATTGGTACTAAAAAAATACGGTAAGCGCCCACGACCAGGAGGCACTGTCGTGACCACATTGGATCTCGACTGGCAAGTTCATGCTGAGAAAGTGCTGGAGAAATATAGTGACCGAGGTGCCTTCGTGGTTATTGACATCCATACTGGAGAAATCATGACGATGGCATCACGCCCAAGCTATGATTTGAATGATTTCATCCCATACATCAGTACCGACAAGTTTGCTAAACTTCGTGAAGATCCGGGCACGCCGCTTTTTGCACGCGCTTTTCAAGGTGGTTATCCGCCTGCATCTACTTTTAAGCCGGTGGTTGCTGCTACTGCTCTGAGTAATGGCGAGGTCGACGAATGGGATTTGATCGACTGCCCAGAAAAAATTCAAATTGGTAATCATTGGTTTCACAACTGGTCAAAATCTGCAGAAGGCTACATTGACGTGAAGCGTGCCATTGCGCGGTCGTGTAACCCGTGGTTTTATCAAGTTGGAATTAAAACAGGTCCATCTGCATTTCTATCTACGGCACGCCGTCTTGGATTTGGAACAAAAACTGGTTTGCCGCTTATAGGTGAAACTGCAGGTTTGATTCCGACCAATGAGTGGATGAAAAAAAACCATAATAGAAATTTTATTGATGGTGACACAGCCAATCTCTCGATCGGTCAGGGTGTAATGCTTGCCTCGCCTCTTCAAGTTGCTCAAGGTATGGCGGGTATTGCCAATGGTTCGGCCTTACCAAAACTGCGTCTGGTTCGCCAGACGCAGGATGTCAGTGGACGTGTTTTGGTTTCTAATAATCCACAGAGAAGAAACTTTATTAACTTAGATTCAGAGGCGGTGAATGTGGTTCATGAGGGTATGATGCAGGTAGTGCATTCGTCTTATGGAACCGGAATGCGAGCTAAACTGAGTTACACAGTTCTTTGTGGAAAAACGGGAACTGCCCAGTGGGGTCCCAAGGATAAGGAGCAACGTCTTGCTTGGTTTGCTGGTTTTTTTCCGTTGGATAATCCTCGTTATGCTTTTGCGGCTCTTTACGAGGGTAAACCAGGGGAAAGACTCAGTGGTGGTCGTAAGGCAGCACCGATGGTCAGTGCTTTTTTTGAGCATTTCAAAAAGGATATCAAAAAAGTGATCACTCCTCCGCCGAGAGCTATGGTGATCGAAGAGGATGAAGATTTGGGTGATGAAGGTCGTATTCTTGACATGGGAAATGTGCCACGTGCCATCCCTATTGATGAGGAAGGCGAGGATCTGCTGCCTGGAGAAGACAATACCAGAAAATTGCGTGCTATTCCGGTAGAAGATGATGAGTTTGGGCCTGTATTACCTCTACCACCTGAACTTTTGCGTCCCCTAGATCCAGTTACTCCGGTGCCGCCACGTGCTCTACCGGTAGAGGATGATGAAGAGTAGTATGATGCGAATCAGGTAATTGGAGCGTATGATCGAGCAGGCTATCAAGATAAGCTAACGACCTAGCATATTCAGCGTATCACATGACAACAGAAGAAGAGATTATTGGAAAACCAACATTGAAAAAGCACCCACGTGTTCGCAGGTTCATGAGTTTGTTGCTTACAGGGCTTGCCGCCGTAGCGCCAATTTTGGGTACAATCTGGCTACTTATCCTAATTTACAAAATCTTGCTTAAGGTAGGTGAAGTAATCATTGATAAATTGATGGTTATTCTTAATGGTTTTCGTTGGCGTAACCATGATGTTGTTGCGGGGTTTGACGCGTGGACGTTTGATTTTGTGGGATCTAATTTTGTCCGTTTTCTCATCCCTGTGTTACTTCTGTTATTGGCTGGCTTTATTGTAGCAAACCGACCGGGGCGCAGAATGTTACATTGGTTGAATGGTGTTATGCAGCGCATTCCTTACCTTGGATTTATCTACTCTGCGCTGAAGCAATTTGTTGATGCTGTAAAAAATCTTGGTGGTGACCGAAAATTCAAGAGTGTTGCATATGTGGCATACCCGAGCCCTGGTTGTCGAATGATTGGTTTTGTTACTGGTAACTATCATGATAAACAAACTGGAAAAGATGTGACTACGGTCTTTATCCCTACGAGTCCAAACCCCATGACTGGTTTTATCATCGTGGTTGATGATGATAAGGTGGAAAATAGCGAAATGACTCTTGAGGAAGCGAGCAAGATGATTCTCTCTGCTGGGCTAGTGGCACCAGCATCATTTCAGGAGACAAGAGAGTGAAGGTATTCCTTTGCTAGGTTTTCGACTGCCTCAATAGATGAGACTGAGCATAATTTTTGGCGTAGTGGTTTAGCTCCCGGAAATCCTTTACAGTAGGTCATCAAGCGTGAGCGCATTGCCATAATTGACTGACGTTCGTTTCCGTAGCGATCCGAATCCACAGCCATTTGGCAGTGACGCACAATCATTTTCCAACGTTCAGAAATGGCAACTGGTTTAGGCTGCTCACCTGTCTCGAGGTAATGTTTTGCCTCGCGAAACACCCAAGGGTTTTGCATCGCGGCACGGCCGATCATAACTCCTGAGATTGCTGTTGTTTCACGTCGCCGTCTCACATCTTCACCGTTGGTAATATCACCATTACCTATGACTGGAATATCCACTGCGCGTGAGCAGGTATCAATCACCTCCCAGTTGGCATGACCACGGTAGCCTTGCGAGCGAGTCCGACCGTGAATTGAAATCGCCTGCATACCTTCCTCCCTAAGAATGTGGCAAACCTCAATTGCATTAACTGATTTTTCATCCCACCCTATTCTAATTTTTGCAGTCACGGGAACGCGATCACCAACCGCTTTGACAATACCTGAAGCCACGCTGGCTAGGGTGTTGCAGTCTCTGAGTAAAGATGAGCCGCCATTCTTGGAAACTACCTTGTTGACGGGGCAACCGAAGTTGATGTCAATAAAATCAGGCTGTTTCCAATCGATGATTTTATTTGCTGCCTCGCCCATGCGGTTGCCATCTGCACCGAACAATTGCACGCCGCAGGGGCGCTGTTCATCGGTGAACTCTGTGTATTTTCGAGTCCGATCATCTTGTCTAATGATGCCTTCGGCGGAGACAAACTCAGTGACCATGACATCTGCGCCCAACTCCTTGCATATAGTCCGGAACACCACATCAGTGACACCTGCCATTGGTGCCAGGTAGAGTGGAAAAGCGTCGTTTTTGAACCAATTGAGCATGCAGCTTAACCTTATTTAATTGTAGATTCTATGTGAGCCTCAGACTCCTCAGTATGTTCTGATTCCTGCCCCTTTTTACTCATTTCTGGATCTTCAGGTTCTGGAATGCGCCCGCCGTTTTCCAAGAGTAAAGCGACATCCTTCTGTACCTTTTCAACCTCATCCAATGGAATATTAGGGTCTTTGACGATAAAGACGTCACCTGTTTTACGTTGTTCGTAAATACGTATGATACCTGTAGCGGTTGGCTGGTTGTCTGCTTCAACGAGTTGTTTTTTGCGCTCTAGCATTACGGCTAGGATATAGCGGACGTTTTCTGTATGTTCTTCGTCCTCTTCAATTAATCGCCTTAAGAGATCTTCTGGAGTTTCTTCGGTTACCTGTACTTCCTCTTCTTTTATAGGAGCGAGGTATTTAGTTTTCCAGAATGAGAATGGTTGTTCAGCGCTTTGCTCTCGCTTGTTCCATGCTTCAATAGAAAAATCTTTGCGGGCGTATCCACTGGATTCGGGATCTGGAAATAGTGCAGTGTAGAATGCCTCTCCATCTTCGAATTTGCGTTCCGTGGTGTTGCACACGTGTGCGCGGGATCGGATTGACCATGGTTCGTTTAATGCCATGCTCAGAGTGTTTCGCTGCCTGTTGCAAGTTTCAAGTGGAATCATCCCGAGTTGTTATTTTTGTAAGACGTAACGATACGATCATGTAATCCATGATTATGCCTGATATAGAATCTGTTTCTGACAAATACGCACTGCAGAAAAAATCATGTGCCAGTGCAATCATGGCGGTTTCTGTGGGGATCATACTGTTACTGGTAGCAGGAACGGCCTGTTTTTACCTTACAGTGAGACGTGCTACAGTGGCACCTGTGGATAAGCTGGCCGAAGCGCTCTCCACAATAATGGGAACGGAGGTCACTGTGAGAGGTTCCACCGCTGTTTTAGAGAAGTCAGAAATTGATGAACTTGCAGTGGTTCAGCGAAAGACTCAAGCGATCGTTAAGTATGAGACATCATGGTTGGGCAGCGAAAAAATACTCATTGTGAGAGGAGATTTTCTTTTGAAGGCGGGTTTTGATTTCGCCGAGGGGGGGAGCTGGGAAATACTAAATGGCAAAATCAATGGCAAACTACCACAGGGTAAAGTGTTAAGTGTAGAGCCGATTGGAGATTTTGAAATTTATCATTCAGGTAATGGTGCTATCAATCGCCTTAACCCGCAGGATCACGCGAATGCATACAACCATCTGAAGAAACAAGCGCGCCGTGATGCTGAGCGAAGCGATATAGGCAGAGAGGCTGAGCGAGTTCTCATGAGGCGTATCAATGATCGGATGAACGGCTCAGAGGCTGATCTGCGGTGGAGTAAAAAAACTTTACCATGAAGACTAGTGCTCCAATGGGCTTTCACCGGACGCATCGCCCAGGTGAACAAGATTCTTGGGTAGGAATTTCTTGAAGCGTGTCTTATCAATCGCTTTCATGTAAGCTTCTTGAGGGGTTACCATACCAGATTGTAGTTTATCCCATATGGCTTCGTCCATGAATTGCATGCCTTCTGACTTTCCTCCGATGATGACATCGTAGAGCTTCTGGGTGGCGCCTTCACGTATGATGGCGGAGACTGCGGTGTTGGCAAACATGATCTCGTTAACTGCAGCTCTACCAGGTTTATCGCAGCGTTTCATCAATAGTTGGGCAACTACTCCACGAAGCGATGCCGCAAGCATAGTGCGCACTTGGCTTTGTTGATCAGCCGGGAATACATCCACAATTCGATCTACTGTTTTACGTGCGTTGTTTGTATGCAGAGTACCAAAAACTAACAAACCGGTTTCTGCTGCTGTCAGTGCGAGGGAAATAGTCTCTAGGTCACGCATTTCACCGACAAGCACAATATCTGCATCTTCACGAAGGGTGGCGCGGAGACCGTCTGCAAAAGATGGAGTCTGTATCGGAACCTCTCGCTGAGTGATGATAGATTTCTTATTGGTATGCACAAATTCAATTGGCTCCTCAATTGTAATAATATGGCGGTTGAAATTAGAATTGATGTAGTCGATCAACGCTGCAAGTGTCGTTGATTTGCCCGAGCCTGTGGGGCCGGTAACGAGCACTAAGCCGGAGCGCATATGTCCGAATTGTTTGATGACTTGAGGAATGTTTAAATCCTCTAACGAAGCGATTTCTGTAGGGATCAGACGAAAGACTGCAGCGAGACCATTTTTTTGCTGGAGGTAGTTACAACGAAAACGTGATTGTTTATCCATGGAATAAGCAAAATCAAGATCACCCGTTTTTTTGTATAACTCGTATGCCTTGGGGTCACAAATCTCACTGAGCAAACTATCAATCAGATCATGGGTGAGTAGTTTTTGATCGGGGATTTCGGAAATCGCACCGTGTATGCGGATTTTTGGGTGCTCTCCCTCACTGAGGTGAAGGTCAGAACCGCCAGCTTCAACAAGATAGGTAAACAGAGAGTCGATGTCAGCCATGATAAAAGGGTAGAATAGAGTTATCAGAAATATATTAGAGGGAGAAATACTCACGCATCTGTGCCTTGTCCTCGGCACGGAACATCACGTCCTCTTGGGAAATTTTGCCCTTCACGTAGAGTTCTCGTAGTGAGTCATCCATCGTGATCATACCAACATTTTTACCAGTTTGCATGATTCCTGGGAGCATGTAAGTTTTGCCTTCGCGGATACAGTTGGCTACTGCTGGTGTATTAACTAGCAGCTCAAGAGCGAGTTCCCGTCCGGAGCCGTCCATACGTGGCACGAGTTGTTGTGATATAATTCCACGTAGTGATTCTGAGACCATGATACGGATCTGATCGCGCTGATCGACTGGGAAAACATCTAGGATTCGGTCGAGTGTACGAGGTGCATTTCCGGTGTGTAATGTAGCAAGCACTAAGTGACCGGTCTCGGCTGCCGTTAGCGCAAGAGAAATAGTTTCTAGATCGCGCATCTCACCGACTAAAATAATATCTGGATCTTCACGTAAAGCGCCGCGAAGTGCCTTCGGAAATGATTCTGTGTGCGTGTGAACCTCGCGTTGATTGACGTGGCAGTTTTTCGAGTTCAGAACATATTCGATAGGATCCTCTAATGTGAGGATATGGTCTTCTCTATCTTCGTTAATGAAGTCTGCAATGGCAGCAAGCGTGGTAGATTTCCCAGATCCTACTGATCCTGTTACGAGAAGTAGACCGTTCTGGTAGCGGGTGAGCGGGAGTAGTGATTCCACGGGCAGGCCGAGTTCGGTCATTGTACGAACTTTGGTATCGATAATCCGAAAGCAGATATCGTATCCGAGACGTTGTTTAACCACGGAGGCACGAAACCGCCCGCTATCGTTCTGATAAGCAAAATCCACATCACCTTTTTCCTGCAGACGGTTCCACTCGTTTTCACCAAGAAACCCCCTAGCTAGTTTTTCTGTGTGTTGGGCTTCGAGTAAAGGAGCATCATCCCAGATGGGCTGTAGCTGTCCGAAGCGTCTCCATGCTGGGGGGTAGGCGGTGGGCAAATGGATATCAGAGCAATTATACTCGATGCCTATTTGGAGATATTGATCGACGTGGTCATGGACCGTAGTAACAGACATAAAAAGGTGATGAAGTGGCTAAGTTCACATCAACTTGACAGATTGTGGTGGCTTGAAAAGAGATAAGTTAGCTAAATGATCAATAATACCCAGATTTCGCTGACCATTAAATTTTGAGCGGCTAATTATCGATTAGCTCACCTACTATAATCCTATCATTGCGACGATTTCGTCGTGAGTAAACTGGCTAGGATCATCCGCGGCGATAGTCAGAGACTCATTGATGACAAGATCAGTGAGGGCAGTATCATCCTCGGTAGCGGTAGACTCGACCACCGTATTAGATTGGCTGGTGACAGGCTGCGACGTCTGGTGTTGTGTTATGATAGCCAAAGCGATGCAGGCGGTGGCAACGATCGGGATGATGACTTTTTTAGTAGATAAGACATTGGAGATCAACTGTCTCCATGATGGCTGAGTTTCCGCAAGCTTGCGTGTTTCGCGCACGACATTGCGAGCAAAGAATACATTTGGCTTTTGTTCAGATGCTTCACCGAGCAGATCCCACAGCAAATCATCTTTTCCCATGGGGTCGGTGGGGGAATCAGAATCACTTATCGTGAGTGCTTTAGAGCTGTCTGAGGACAGCCTAATTGGCGGATTGGACTTCATGGTAGCTATTGAACATTACTTTTACGGGGAAGTTGCACTAAAAAACTAAAAAATCATACTCCGCGTTTGGCCCCCCAGAGATGAATGTGCAGGCGGTCGCTGAACCTGTAGTTTTTTTCACGGCATGCATCTGCAAGCCAAAGACGTCGTTTTTGAAGTGTTTCGGCATCGCGGCCTTCGGGCATCAGTAAAATTTTGTCATGTGCTAGATTGTGATCGGTCAGTAATTCTTCTGCTTCCAGCAGGTCGTGTTCATCTGCAATCACAAATTTAAACCAAGATTTTTCGGAGCCTGCAAAATAAGCGAGTGCCTTGCTGCGGCAGCGAATTTCGCTATTATTTCCTGAATTAGCGAGCTTGGGTGAAATATTATACTGGTTCACCAAGGAGTCAAATGTCTTGCTAGGAACAATCGTTCCATTTGTTTCGACCTCAAACCGGTATTGATTGTCCCGTGCTTTTAGTTGCATCATGAGCGAGCACCAGGCCTCGTCTTGTAGTAGTGGTTCTCCGCCCGTTAAGATGACGTTATAGCAGGGCAGGGATGATACGAGCCGTGCTACCTCTGCCACATCTAGCTCAACCAAATGAGTATCTTTTTTAAATTTTTGATACCCAGGGGTTGTGTCGTTATCGTGTTCCCATGGTGTGCCCTGCCAGTTCCATGTGTAGTCGGTATCACACCATCGACAATGAAGATTGCAAAGAGAGGCTCGAATAAAAACCGATGGTACACCAGTGCTCACACCCTCACCTTGGAGGCTATGAAAAATTTCTGGTCCGCTGTTGAGTCGGGCAAGTTTTAGCACCGTATCTGGCATGCTATGTTTTTTTAGAGGAGTTTAAAAACCTTCTCGAGTAGTCTTTTGGTGGCGATGATACCATCGTCTTCGGAGAGTTTGCTTCCTGCGTATTCCACACCAACATACCCCTTGTATTCTGAGGCCGCGACAATCCCCATCATTTTGACAAAATCAGTATCCACTTCGTTGCCCTTGGCGTCGAATTTGCCGCTCTTAGCACTCACGCCCTTGGCAAAGGGGATGAGATCTTTCATCCCCTGATAACGGTCATACTTGTGGAAGTTGCCAAAATCAGGCAATGACCCGCAGTTTTCCATGCCGACTGTTTTGAGTACACCAGCAAGCCATGCTCCATCGGACGACAGCCCACCGTGGTTTTCTACAATCACATTGATATTGTGGCTCTTGGCAAAGATCGATAGTTGTGTCAGCCCATCCACCACTTGCTTGGCAAGTTCCTCACGGCTGCCTGGGCCACCTGCGTTTACTCTGATTGAGTGGCATCCAAGAAACTTTGCAGCATCAACCCACCTCTTATGATTATTTACTGTTTTGGTGCGTTCCTCATTAGTTTTGGCTCCAAGTTGTCCTTCACCATCACACATGATGAGAATATTCTTTATGCCCTCGCCATCAGTCCGTGACTTGAGGTCCTTGAGGTAGGACATGTTCTTGGCCTGTTTTTTCATGAATGAGTTTACGTATTCAACAGCAAGGATGCCGAATTTGTCCTTAGCGTATTTGGGAAACTCAAGGTTGGTAAGCTTGCCAGCCCTTAAGGTGCGGTGCAGTGACCACTGGGCGAGTGAGATATCGAAGCGAGGTTTTTTAGGGTCTCCAGTTTGTTCAGCACACGCGGGCAGATGGCTGCTGGTTAGTGCGAGTCCTGAAATTTTGAGGAATTGTCGGCGTGTCAGAGACATGACCGCAATTTAAGGTTTTCATCATTTCTTGCAAGCACATTGGTGTGGATGTGCTATGTCTCTTACATGAGTATAATTACCCGCAGAGGTGACGATGGTAACACGGACGTCATGTATGGTGGCAGAATGCCTAAGACATCTTCGGAAGTGGCCGCTTGTGGTTGTGTTGATGAGCTGAATGCCGCGTTAGGTATGGTTCGCGTCTCTGGTGTGCCAGAAGATATAACGGAAAAAATTGATACCATTCAGAGGCATTTGGTCTCATTGATGGGATTGTTGTCCGTGCCAAGTGACCGGCGTGAGAAATATCTTTCTGATGGATATCCCACTATCAGTGAAGAGGACCTTAATTGGCTGGAGAGCATTGCTGTGGAAATGCCGGTCAAATTTGATGGATGGGCGCGCCCTGGTGCCGCCGGCAATTTGGGTGCCGCGTGGATGGATATGGCCCGCACTATCTGCCGCCGAGCTGAACTCAGTGCATGGGAATTGGGGGCGGGGGTGAGCCACAGTGCGTGTAAATTTCTCAACCGCCTGTCTGATATTCTATGGTTGTGGGCTAGGGAGCTTGAGAACAGTGGCGCCTAGCTTGTTACGGCCGTGACTACAGCCATGACGGCTCCGGCAGTCACAGCTACTGATGCAGCCAGCCAGCGCCAGCCATGCTTAGTGCCTTTATGTGCCCACATACCTAGTAAAAATCCAAAGAGCATGCCTGATATGTGTGCAGTATTACCGATTGGCATGATATTGCTCATACTCAACAGGAAACAGAGACCTTGCCAGATCAGGAAAAATCGCAGTGTGCGGCCATTAAAGCCTTCAAGAAACCCTGTGTAGCGAGGCCAAGCTCCCCACATGAATCCTGCCATAGCATAAACTACTCCAGAAAACCCTATGCCGTAGCCACCGATTTCGAGTTGATAGGTTGTGCTAACAAATGCTGTGACTACAAAAAATACTGCGGTTTTTAGGCTGCCTAAACCTCTTTCCATGAGGCTGCCTAACTTTACAAGCCAATACATGTTGAATGCAAGGTGCAGAAATTCGACATGAATGAATGCGGATGCGATCATTCCCCACCACTGGCCGAGCGAGAGCTCACGTTCTGCAGTAGCGCCAAGCTTTACCATCAGTATCTCGACCTCACCTCTCTCGCTTATGCAGCGATAGATTAGAAGAAAAACAGTGATACACCACAGCAGAGATGCATATGTTACAACAGGAATCAGATCAACAAAACGCTCGTAGAGGCGTGATCTACAACCAGGGCCGGCATCAGTGGGGTTCTCAGGTGGAAATTGGAAACGTAACATCGAGCGAATCTTGATGGATCGTATTGCTAGCGGCAAGCGCTTACTGGTGCAGTTTGAGTAGCCGCGTTGATTCCTTGATCAGAAAATCAATCTCCATGAATGGGTCGGCTGAAATATCTGACCAGAGGATACGCCCTGTTTTATCGATGACAAATGTTCCGTGAAGAGGTTTATTCTCAAAGTCATCGTGAGAAGTGTATTTTTTGAAGATATCTTTCCTTGAGTCAGATATGATAGGGAAGGGGATTTCACCTTTTTTGTAGTTCGTTTGTGATTTTTTAAGATTGGGGACGTCATCTGTAGAAATCGCTAGGATCGGTAGCCCAGCTTTTTTGAAGTCCGAGTAGCGGTCGGCCATTGCTGTTAATTGCTCGGTGCAATGGAGGCATCCAGCACCCAGATAAAAAACGAGGATCATTGGTTTGCCGTGATATTTGGTGAGTGAAATATATTTATTATGTTGATCAGGAAGGTTGAATGTTGGTGCGGTTGGCGGCGTCCAGTGTAACGGGCCTAGGCTCGCTAGTGTTGGTCGGTCCGCGATATCGGTTGCTGGCGTATGAGGCTGACGCCAGTCATCAGGGTAGCCAAGTTCTCGGGCAATTGGGGCAAGGCGTTTGAAAACCGGCGAAGTTAGTTCGATGTCGGATGAAAAAGTTCGCAGTTCCTCGAAGCCTGTTCTCCATGCGGGATCATCATTTTCGGTTTTATGCAGAACATAAATTGCTTTGGCGAGGGGGAGGGCCTCTTTATTCTTTTTTTCGATTTGTTTGCGAGCGGTTTTGGCGGCTTTCTCATGATCTCCGTAGGCAAGCTGATAGATCATTGGGGATTGCTTGGAGGGTCGTTGACTGAGCGCGCCCTTTGCGGTTTTAAAATCACCATCCATGGCGGCAAGGTAACCTCGTAATTCGATAAGTGTGTTTGCAAAGGCTTTGATGTTTTTTTGATGCTGATCGTGAGCTTTTTTTTCGGCGACTTTGAGCGACTCTTTATTTTTGTTTTCCTTTGTGGCCTTCTCGCGAGCTTTCTTCATTGCTTGCGCCTGCTCATCTTTCATGTCGACATGATGGGAATCGATTATGTTGATGGTTTTGATGAGTTGATCGCGTTTGTTGAGATTGTGCTGAGCTACTGCGATTAGGCGCAAACGTGATAAGTCTTGTTCGGGTTTTGGCAGTTGCATGAGGCAAGCTGAGTCAGCTGTCTGAAGTGCCTCATGCCAGAGTTCTGCCTTTTCAAGTGAGTTGATTAGAGCTCTGCGTCCATAGCGAGCCGAGGATTTTTTCTTGTCTTGGTTATTCAGATCTGGGTGGCGTGGGTTTGAGAGCAGTGACTTGGCCATATCGATACTGGCGCTGACTTTACCAAGATTTAAGAAATTACGCGATAGCCACTCGTTGTTATGCGCATAGTTGTGAATTTGATCAGGCAAGAGGAACCATCTATGCATGTGGGCGTGGTCGATACGTGCAGATGCTTGTTGGTGCCATACGGCATCGTGGTAGCGTTTGGCTTTTGAATAAATGTGTCCGGGCATGTGCCACATGTGAGCTATTTCCGGGGCTGTTTTTCCGAGCTTGGCAGCTGAGTCCAAAGCTTCTTCATGGCGGCGGTCATCCCACAAGTGAATTGCGTAGTGGTGTGCGGGATGATTGGGTTTTTTGACAAATATTTGTTTGAGGATGGCATCTAGCCCGATGTGGCTGTTGATCGGAATTCCCTTTCGAGTAAACTGCCAGCGTCGACATACAAGCAGGGCTTTTGCTTCCAAATCGTGGGGGTAATTTATAATGATGTCTTCATACGCACGGATGAAGTTTTTTCTCCGTTTGCTGATATCTTTGACTTTTTTCTCGTCATGATAATCGATCTCCGCCTGAACATATGCTTTTTCATGAGGCTGAATTTTCAGATCTTCATTTTTGAGTAGTTCAGCAGCCTTATCGATGAATGCTTTGGCTCGTTTCTCGTTTTCATAGTTCGCTTGAGATAGCCCCCAATATGCCATCAGACACTTATCATCATTAGCTAGAATGGCACGGAATGATCGTTCTGCCTCGTAATACCAAAAACCGTGGAGCTGTTTGAGTCCCTGATTAAAGTATGCCTGACCCTTGTTCCACGCAGACGTGATTGGTAAATCGACATTTCCGCAGGATTTCATGAGAGGGCCTGCTTGGCGGGGCCCCTCATTAAATGCATGGCCATTGTGGGAATGCCCTTCAGGAATTAGGGTGTTGTCTGCATCTTGTGCCGACAAACAAGTCATCAAAAGTGGCAGTAAAATCAGTCTGGTCATTGTTCACAAAGAAATTTTTTCTATCCATGGCTCAATACGAGCAGCTTACAATCTATATTTTGGGTAATTTCTAATCTTGGTGGCGGCATACCAGCCACTTATGGTAAGTCATTAGGATCTGCTGGTGTTATCATTTGTCGATAGATCACGGGAATTCAAGCAGTTGCAAAATGGCACTTGATTCCGATAATCCACTGAATTAATTTAACTTCATGATCAAACTAATTTATGCACTTTTCGCCTTATCTTTTCTGCCTTTGGTTTCATGTGTCGATACATCTCAATCAGCACGAAAGCCAATGGGTCCAATATCTAGCGAAAGCGACATGCCGTGGAATCGGCCAACAGGTCCTGAAGGGGCAGGAGCACTGGGTATTCTTGATCAGCGATGATTTCGCTGGTTGTATATGATTGTAATGATAAGTAGGGTTTCTTAGAAAAACTGGTTAGAATGCGCGCTATGATTTGTTGGTAAACACTTTTAGCTAATTTTTCAGATGTAACATAATGTATTATGAAAGTATTCCACAACTATAAGAGTGTAAATTTTTTGGGGGTATTAGCAATTGGGCTATTACTACCCATGACTAACGGGCTATCGGGTGAGCAGGCTGTGGCTCCTGATGCGCCTCAGCCTGAGTTGAAAAAAGCTTTTATTGACGGTGTCGGTCAAGGCTGGAGAGCCTTATCTGAAAATGATTTTGTCAATGTGAATTGCAAGCCGGGTACTTGGACATGGAAGGGTGGGCATGCGTTTTGCACAGGCGATCCTATTGGGGTGATCAGAATGAAACATCCGATTAAAAACTTTGAAATGGTTTGTGAGTGGATGCACAAAAAGCACGCTGGTAATTCTGGTGTGTTTGCATGGGCTAGCCAGGTTTCGATTGATAAATTGGCTGCCGGTAGAGGTAATTTGCCTGATGGGATTGAATTTCAGGTGCTGGATCTTGGGTATGAGACAAATTGGCAGAAGAAGAAGGGGAAACCCTCGAATTGGTTTACCTCGCATGGAGATGTTTTTCCGACTGGGCCGGCCAAGATGAAGCCATTCATGCCGGTAGCACCTAATGGTAAGCGCAGTTTTCCAACGAAGCGTCTGACCAAGGGAATCAACAAGTGGAATCATTACTATATCCGTGCCATCAACGGGGAAGTTCGATTGTGGGTGAATGGGGAGGAGGTGTCGGGAGGAACTGCCTGCGATCCCGCCGAAGGGTATCTTTGTCTCGAGTCGGAGGGTTCTCCAGTCGAGTTCAAAAATATACGTATCCGCTTGTTGCCTTAGCGGTGATATGGTTCGCCACGTTGGATGGTTGCTACTCGGTAGAGCTGTTCTAACAAAACAACTAGCGCTAGTTCATGCTGCAGTGTCAGGGGTGAAAGTGCCCAGACAAGATGGGCCTCATCTCTGAGTGCTTTTGTGTGCCCATTTGAGGCTCCAATCAGGTAACTCGCCCGCTTGATTCCGCGCATTTCCCATTCTTGATTTTTTTTGGTCAGTTGTGATGTTGTTAGGTTTTCTCCGCGCTCGTCCATGACTATGCGTAGAGTGCCTTCGCTTGCTTCACGGAGACGCTCAGAAACATCCACGCTGCTGCCATCTTTGAGGATTTTGAGCTCGTAGGAGCCGTAGCGTGTCAGTCGCTTGAGATACTCAGCCGTGCCTGTTTTTGCGTATGCGAGTGCAGGTTTTCCGGCGACGAGAATCTGGTGTTTCATGTTATGCTAGACGATACGTTGCATTAGCCATGGCAGCAGTTCGTGGATGGCAACGCGTTCCTGTTCCATGCTGTCGCGATGACGCACGGTGACAGTGTTGGTTAAATCTTCATCATTCGGACCTTTCTCACCAAGAGTTTCGAAATCGATAGCAATACAGAATGGCGTTCCTACCTCATCTTGGCGGCGGTATCGGCGGCCGATGGCAGCTGTTTCATCATAGAAGACATTCATGTGTGGTTGGAGGAGCTGCTTCACTTCTTTAGCTTTTTCGACAAGTTCAGGCTTGTTTTTTAGCAAGGGTAAGATGGCCACTTTGATTGGAGCGATGCAGGGTTTGAAACGCATTACGGTGCGCTCGTCTTTTTTCCCGCCCTCTTTTGTGAGATCTTCGACGTCGTAGGCCTCACAGAGAACAGCGAGGATCGTGCGGTCACAACCAGCAGAGGGCTCAACCACATGAGGGATGAAGCGTTCTTTGGTTTCGGCATCGTAATATTCGAGGTTTTTTCCTGAGTGTTCTTGGTGTTTGCTAACATCGTAGGCGCCGCGGTATGCAACGCCTTCTAGCTCTTGTTGGCCGAATGGGAAGTCATACTCGATGTCGTAGGTTTTCTCAGAGTAATGAGCGCGCTCGCCATCTGGGATATCTAACACGTGTAATTTTTCGCGAGGCACGCCAATTTCAGTGTAGAATTCTAGGCGTTTTTCAAGCCACTCCTCTGTCAGGCGCAGACCATCTTCGGGTCTACAGAAGTACTCGATTTCCATTTGTTCAAATTCACGAGAGCGAAATGTGTAGTTGCGAGGATTGATTTCATTACGAAAAGCCTTACCGATTTGGGCTATACCAAAAGGAAGTTTGAGGCGCGTTGAATCCAACACGTTTTTGTACTGTACGAAAATTGTCTGGGCTGTTTCTGGGCGCAGGTAGGCAACAGCATTAGGGTCGTCGTCGTCCGCAGATGCTCCCATTTTGGTTTGGAACATCAAGTTGAATTCTTTGGGTTCAGTGAGTTCACAATTCTTGTCTTCGCCCTTGGGGAGTTGGGCTTTTTTGTTGCAGCTCGGAATGTCCTCCATCTGGTCAGCGCGGAAACGTTTTTTACAGACTTTGCAGTCGACCATTGGGTCAGAAAACCCGCCAACATGGCCAGATGCTGTAAGTATGGCTTGGTGGGTTAGGATAGATCCATCCATGCCGACGATTTCATCGCGTTCAAGCACGTTTTTACGCCACCAGAAGTCTTTAATATTACGTTTTAGTTCTGTGCCTAGTGGGCCGTAGTCCCAGCAGCCGTTCAATCCACCGTAGAGTTCTCCGGATTGAAAGATGAACCCTTTACCCTTGCAGAGGGAAACAAGCTTTTCCATACGATCTGTATCAGTCTGATCTTTGTTGGCCATGGCGAGATGTGGTATAAGAACTAAGAACTAAGAGTCAAGACTTTCAGGTTGTCAGATAGGGCATCCGGAGTGATGCTCTGGATGTGGCAGATGCGCTTACAGTAACTCGGTTGGTCAGGCGAATGAAAAACCTTCTCGAGATCGAGATAGGAGATGTATGGGTTGAGGGAGAGATTAGCAACCTTCGCAGGCAGGCAAGCGGGCACTGTTACTTTACTCTGAAAGATGAGGGAGCACACATCTCCTGTGTCCTCTTCCGTGGGAATGCTGTGCGTGCCAAAGCGCAACCAGAGAATGGCATGCAGGCACGGCTGTTTGGTGAGGTTTCTATTTACGAGGCGCGCGGGCAAATGCAGCTCATTGTAAAGCAGCTAGAGGACGCTGGTCTGGGTGATTTACAGGCACGGTTTGAGGCGTTGAAACGCAAACTTAATTCCGAAGGTCTGTTTGACCCTGCGCTCAAAATGGCGTTGCCTAAATTCCCTAGGGTGATTGGGCTGGTAACCTCACCAACGGGTGCTGCGTTGCAGGATATGCTCAATATATTAAATCGTCGGGCACCATGGGTGCAGCCGGTTCTTTATCCGGTAACAGTCCAAGGCAAGGGCGCCGAGCATTCTATTGCTGAGGCTCTCTACCAGTTGAGTGATCCATCAAAATACAATCTTCCTCACGTGGATGTAATTATTGTTGGTCGAGGTGGGGGCTCGCTCGAAGACCTATGGAATTTTAATGAAGAAGTAGTCGCTCGTGCCATTTATGATTGCTCGATCCCTGTTGTATCTGCAGTTGGCCACGAAATTGATTTTACGATTTCGGATTTTGCCGCAGATGTACGTGCTCCCACACCTAGTGCGGCTGCGGAGCTTGTAGCGCCAGATGCTGCAGAGCTTAAGGGTAATGTGGCATCACTTGCGGGATCATTACAGCGCGTGTTAGAAAACAGGCTCAGGCACAGTTTGACAGTGCTGACATCGGCGCGCCGGGCGTTGATGCCACGTGATGCCGAGCGTGCTTTGCGTGAGCCAATCCAAAACCTCGATGGTCTTCGGCAGGATCTAACAAATGCAGCAGATGATCAGATGCATAGTAGGCGAGTTAGGCTTCGGGAGGTGGTTTCTCTCTGCGCAGCATATCATCCGGCAAACGTCATTGACCAAAAATCTGAGCGGTTGGATCAAACCTGTTCACAGATTGAACGAGCTGTTCAGAGTGCTCAGCAACAAGCATTGGAACGCTTAAGGCATTTGCAGTCGCTGATGAGGACACTTGGGCCAGAAGCTACTTTCGCTAGAGGTTTTTCGATTACAACCAATGCTAATGGCGATATTGTCAAGAGCTCTGCTGATCTCAAAAAAGGTGATGTTCTAGAAACACGGTTGGCGAGTGGCAAAGTAGTAAGTGCAGTATCGAAGACAAAAAAGTAGCAGGCCGGCTAGCCTGTAGCTCAACTGAGTTATTTCATTACGCTGATGTCTGCGATTTTTTGTGCTGCCTCAATCGTGCAATTCAACAGGTCTTCCTTTGGTGGTTGTTGTATTTTGGTGCCATTGAAAATGGATTAATTTATCGATAACGAGTTGTCGGGTGCCATTTGGTTGATCGATGTATTTGAGTAATAAATTGACTGGGTTTCGCGAGCCAACTGGGATTGAGTTTAGAAGGCGAGCGCCCTCTGAACTATGAGGCATAATGGCAAATTTTGTGAAATCCCCTCGACGGTTTTCAACAATGAAGCCATAATGGGTTGATGAATCGAAGTTTGCTGGCACAGCTCCAATGTTGCGCAGAGCATAACATCTCATCTGAATGGGTTCTCTGGGCTGTTTGATTATAAATTGATCCCACGATAACTCGCTGTAGCCTACGCTGGCTGACCATTGAATCAGAAATTCATTACCTGATCGCATGAGGCTCATATAACGTAGATTTTTTTTGACATCGAGGTAAGCAACCATCCATATCCTAGTGCCATCCAAGGTCGCAGGTTTGATGAGTTTTACTTTCCAAAGGGCGACATCCAGATTTCCACGTTTTTCGTAATAATTAAGCATGCGACTGCGTTCACTGTCTGGTGACATAACGTAATCGGTTCGCTCCTCAGTGTTGATGCAGTTGAGAAATTTTTTGAGTGTAGTTGTGATGAGATTTTTTGATTCTTCGTCAGAATAAATGATTAATGGCTCATCTGGAGAGATCGCTTTTGAGGTTGGTGCATTTTGGTTATAAACTAGGTATGCCCCACTAATTAATATGCCTATGAAACCAACAGTAAGTGTTACGGCTACGGCAATAATCGTATAGCGTATCCATTTGGGAGCCTCAGCAGGCTTCTCATCCATTTCATCCTCTGCGCTGATGCCTTCAATGTTCTGACCAAGGTTGAGAGGACGGTTTTTGACACCTCGGTGGTCAATCAGACGAAACGCCTCCTCTGGTTCCACTTTTCTAGCCATTCACGATATAGTGAAGTTTTAAGATTATACGTCAAGCGTCCACAATGAGGCACAAATTATGGATTGGGGCCTGAAATTTTCACCTATGCCGCCGTGAGAGAAGGAGTGGCAAGCCTAAGGCACATAAAATATACGTTGATGGCTCGGGAACAGGAGACCCGTTGAGGACAACCTGGTAACCAATATCCTCAAACTGTGCAATTGTCATGTTACTGATGTAGGTTGATCCGCCAAGCCATCCGGTCATGATTTCATCTCTTAAATCTTTACCAGTGCCTGATTGTGTTATGCCTGTGAGGCCACCGCCGCCATCGACTTCATCCCAGTGACCATTTGCTGTCCCCGGACCGCCGGCGAGTTCCACAGGCACGAAAGTAGCATTTGTTTGGCCAAACTCTGTTTGCCATTGCGCAAGAGCCGAAGACCCCGTGTATTCGCCAGAGTCATCGATATAAAGTTCCTGGTAGCCAGAAAAGCCTACAGCAGAGCTGCTCCACAAGGTGCCAAGACCCAAAACGTGTCCCATTTCATGTGCCACAACATCACCAAATGTGCCAGCAGTCTCGAGATCGTCAGTGTCTGCGGTGTCGAATGTCATTTCACCAGAAACTGCGTAGATGAAGTTATTTTCGGACCCGAACTTGGCGGCAGTGGGTCCAGCTGAACCTAGGGTGCCTCCTGCTCCATCGATGGAGGTTAGATTAACGTCGATGGTGATATTATTGTTACTGACAGTATCTAAATACCCTACGAGGTGTGATTCCCAAACCATTTTAGCTGCGGAAAACGCTGCGGCTTGGCTGGCCGTGGGGGTGTTGTTGTAGTTGAGGATGATGTTGAAACCTGACGTGAGGTTGAATGATGGTGCGTCGATAGGTATAGAGGACTCCACGCTACTCAGTGTCGCGCTGATCTCCATTTCACCAGCAATTGTCTGGCTTGTGGGCCAAATCAGAAGAAGGAGTGCGAGCGATTTGTTGTGAATACTCATGGTGTGTGTGGTGATTTTTACCAAAGCTGAATCAATTGATTATTTAATTACCTACATGATCTGTGTTGTGTCAAATAAACGATATAATAATCGTATGGATTGCCATCATGCACTCATTGGCATTTTTTACAGCGCGCGATTAAAATGATCATTTGGCACAGATTTGTCGACGTGGCGCGCCATGCTGAGGAGTGGTTGAAATTTTATACGGTAGTGATGATGTTGGATGATCGGTACTTGAGCTTATTTCTGTAGTGTGTTGTATCACGGTCGTGTCTGAAATTGTTATTGATCTGGCTGAGGTAAAAAAACGCTATCGTGGTGGAGTAGAGGCCCTGCGCGGGGTGTCCTTCCAAGTTCGGAGCGGAGGTGTTTTTGGATTATTGGGTCCGAATGGGGCGGGAAAGAGCACCTTGGTAAAAATACTCACCAGTATTGTTCGCCCGACTCAATGCGTGGGAACTTTATTAGGTCAGCCTATTGGGCATAAACCCACGCTTGCACGTGTGGGCTACCTTCCTGAGCACGCTCGTTTTCCCGAATACCTGAAGGGTAGAGAGGTGATTCGTTATGTAGCGGGTCTTACCGGTATGTCGCCGTCGCAGTCTCGCGTACGTGCGGGTGAGCTGCTGGAGATTGTAGGGATGCAAGATTGGGGAAATCACAGAATGGGGACCTATTCAAAGGGAATGAAACAGCGTATTGGACTTGCTCAGGCGCTTGTTAATGACCCAGATATTGTGTTCCTTGATGAGCCCACTGATGGAGTCGATCCGCAAGGTCGGTTAGAAATGCGAAACCTCTTGCAGATGATGCGTGATCAAGGGCGAACGGTATTTGTCAACTCTCACCTACTTGGAGAATTGGAGATGATCTGTGATAGTGTAGCTATTATGAACAAGGGGGAGATTGTCAGACAGGGGACGATTACAGAGCTGACGGAAAAAAGCCGCCGTTACGTGATCCGCACACAAGGGGATATCCCTGCAGGGTTATTGGCTCAATTGAAGGGCGATGCTGCAGAAATTGAATCGAATACGATCACCATTTATCAGAGTGACCCTGCTCCAATACAACCGATACTTGATGCCTTGCGCGGAGCTGGGGTGACGATTGTGGAAATGCGCGAGTTAAGGCAATCACTCGAAGAAATGTTTATGGAAGTGGTTAAGAACGAGACGATTGGAGGTACACAGAAAAACGCAGGTCCGCCTGCTCTGCCCGGAAAGGGGGCTAAGTAATGAGACAAATTTTGACTATTTTATGGGATTCTTACCGTTTACTTATGGCCAAGAAACTGTTTTGGGTTGCGCTTGGTCTGTCGGTATTTCTTGCTGTCATTTATGCCTCGATTTCTATTGGGCGAAGTGAAATCACGATCTTTTTTGGGGCATGGTCTATTGAACTAGGTGATTTTTTCCTCTTCGATGAGGAGTCAGCAAGTCATCTCTATCTACTTTTATTTTCTAGTGTTTTTGTCCGGTTTTGGTTGGGGGGGATGGCCATTGCTTTGGGGCTTATTTCAGTATGTTCGGTGTTTCCTGATTTTATGAAAGCAGGATCAATTGATGTTGTCGTATCAAAGCCTGTGAGTCGTGTAGCATTATTTTTCACGAAGTATATTGGCGGGCTAATATTTGTAGGTGCTCAGGTGTTGGCTTTTTGTTTGATTGTTTTCTTTGCAATAGGCTTTCGTACGGGGGAGTGGGTTCCTAGTATTTTTCATGCTGTTTGGCTGATCGTTTTCTCATTCAGTCTTATTTATTGCACTGCGGTCCTTACGTCGGTGTGGACACGTTCCACGCTTTTGTCTCTTTTAGTTGCCTTTCTTGTGTGGGGTGTGAGCTGGGGCGTTCAGGTAGCGGAAAGCTGGATTTACACTACAACTTATACACTGGCAAAATTGGGAGTTGATATGGATTTTGGCGAAGGCACGAGTGAGGTTACGGGTACAGAGCGAGAGCCCGAATCAGGGATGGTGAAAGCTCATAACATAGTGAAAGCGGTGGAGGCGCCACTTCCCAAATCAAGAGAGGTTACGTTTTTGCTAAAACGCAAGATCGTCATCAATGGGCGGAGCTTGGCGGAGCCTCCTGAAGACATGGAGCACTATGCTCCAAATGAAATTCAGAATGCAAGAGCCCAATATGCTCACGAGAACCGGCATTCCGATTTATATATACTAGGCACCTCGTTTGCCTTTGAAGTGGTAATTCTTGGGTTAGCTTGTTTTTCGTTTGTGAGAAAAGATTACTGATGGGTTTGTAATGTATGAGTGGTTGGTATTCGCTGGGGTTATGGCACTTGGGCAATTTAGCCCGGGTCCGGACATGGTGTTGCTAACACGCACGGCTCTGGCGTCAGGAAGAACAGCGGGCTGCTGGACAGCAGTTGGGATCGCATGTGGATTGGCAATCCATGCGGCCATTGCCGTTACCGGTATCTCCGCGCTCTACAGACGAGGTGGAGGATTGGTGATTGTGATGAAATACGCAGCAGCTCTCTATCTGACGTGGCTTGCATACCAATTGATCAGGAGTGGTTTGCGGTCATCACCTTTACTGGCAGGTCATTCCAGAGGAGAAGGGGAATCTGTATACTTGAGCTGGAAACGTGGGTTTTTCTGCAACTTGCTTAATCCAAAAGTTGCTGTGTTTCTTGCAGGAGTGACGGCTCCATTTCTGGCGATTCAAAAGTCACCTGACCATTGGTCTTTGATCTTGTGGGCAACGATCGTGTTTGAGGGAGTGATCCTCTGGTGTGTGTGGGTATTTGTGCTGCAGATACCGGTGATACGTGAGCGTTACCTCCGAGTAGCACATTGGTTTGACCTAGCGTTTGGTGTTATTCTGCTAGGTTTAGCGCTGATGCTGATACTAGTCTAAGTTAGATCCATGCTGCAGCCTGCTTTGCGAAGTAGCTGATTATGATGTCTGCCCCCGCTCTTTTGATCCCCGTGAGAGATTCTAACACGATGGCTTTTTCGTCAAGCCACCCGTCTTTACTTGCAGACTTGATCATCAGGTATTCCCCACTGACTTGATACGCCGCTACCGGTAATGTGGTGGTGTCTCGGACGTGCGAGATGATATCGAGGTATGGGCCAGCGGGTTTGACCATTACGATGTCAGCGCCTTCATCCTCGTCTAACAATATTTCACGAATTGCTTCGCGTGCGTTGGCGGGATCCATTTGGTAAGATTTTTTGTCGCCTGCCTTTGGGGTGGATTCGAGTGCTCCTCGAAATGGACCGTAGTAGGCAGAGGCATATTTGGCGGTGTATGCCATGATAGAGGTATCCTGATACCCTTCGTAATCGAGTGTTGCTCGGATAGCAGCGACTCGTCCGTCCATCATGTCGGATGGTGATACCATATCTGCGCCCGCCTTGGCATGGCATAGAGCTTGTTGGCACAGGACCTCCACTGTTTTATCATTGATGATTTCTAACTCGCCGTTGTTGTTTTTGTGAACCAATCCATCGTGGCCATCTGCATTGTAGGGATCGAGAGCCACATCGGTAATCACGCACAGAGTGGGATGGGCGGCTTTCAGTGCCTTAATCGCACGCGGGACTAGGCCATCGTCGTTGTAGCTTTCTTCAGCACCGGACGTTTTTAAGTCGTCTGCAATGGCTGGGAAAACTACCACAGCGGGAATGCCAAGCGCGTGGGCCTCCCCGGCTTCTTTAACCAGACCCTCGATTGACCACCGAATACAGCCAGGCATGGAGTCGATCGCCTCATCCGTTTGCTTGTCGTGAACAAAGAGCGGGTAAATGAAGTCAGAAGCTGTGAGCGTTGTCTCGCTCACGAGGGCACGGACAGCAGGGGACTTTCGGTTGCGGCGAGGTCGGATCATTTGAGTAGTGAATTGTGATTGGCGGGTGGCAAATGCTAAGCTGGAAAAGTTTAGTTGGCAACGAGATCGTAGCCATCCTGGTTGTCCTTAATCGTCCAACCAAGTGCGGTGAGTTCGTCGCGGAGTTGATCTGATGTTGCCCAGTCCTTATCTTGTTTAGCCTGCCATCGGCGATCAGCGAGGTCTGTTATTTCTGCTGGGATGCGAGAGGTTTTTTCCTCGGTGGGGAGCTTGAGGCCAAGGGCGTCGAGAATGGTATCAAACGCCGCGAGGTTTGCAGCGGCTTCATCGCCTTCGAGTTTCTGCGCAGTTTTGAGCCCCGAGAATAGATGGCCAAGTGCTGCTGGTGTGTTGAGATCGTTGTGGAGTGAGTTGATTGCGGCGGCGAATGTTGAGTTTAGAATGTTGAGTTTAGAATTTGAACTATCGCCTGCGGCGATTGACAGAGTTTCGCGTCCTTTAGCGAGTTTTGCTAGTGCTTCTTTTGCGGCATGCAGTGATTCCAGTGTGAAGTTGAGCTGCTTACGATAGTGGCCTGAGATGAGCACGTAGCGGACTTCCATGGCGGTGTGGCCTTTTTCTTTGAGGTCTTCGATGGTGTAGAGGTTTCCTAACGACTTGGACATCTTACCGCCATCGACCATCAGGTGGGTGCTGTGGAACCAGTGGGCAGCAAATCCACCACCGCAGGAACATTGGCTCTGGGCAATCTCATTCTCGTGGTGCGGGAATACGAGGTCTTCACCGCCAGCATGGAGATCGAAGTCGTTGCCAAGGTATTCTTTGATCATGGCGGAGCACTCAAGGTGCCAGCCGGGTCGGCCGTCGCCCCACGGAGACGCCCAGAAGTTATCGCCATCTTCAGCTTTGCGTGTTTTCCAAAGCACAAAATCTGCGATGGAATCTTTTTCATATTCATCGGCATCTGCACGTTGATTTTGGGTTGTGCCAAGTTTCAGCTCGCGGGTGTCGAGGTGAGATAGTTTTCCATAATCGGGGAATGAGGAAACACTGAAGTATACCGAGCCGTCCTCGGATGCGTAGGCATGACCTTTTTCAATCAGCTGCTCGATCATCTTGATCTGCTGTGGGATATGTGCCAGAGCACTGGGCTCAATGTGTGGCGGTAAGCAGCCCAGTGCCGTGCAGTCGGTATGGAATTTCTCAGTCCACCCAGCGGTGAATTCCTTGAGGCTTTTGCCAGCAGCTTGGGCATCGCGAATCGTTTTGTCATCGACATCAGTGATGTTTCTAACATGAAGAGTCTTCATGTTAGCGGTTTCCAGAACTCTCCGAAAAACATCTTGCATCACGAAGGTGCGGAAATTCCCAATATGTGCTGGGCCGTAAACGGTAGGGCCACAGCAGTAGAAACGGAACGTTTCACCATCAATGGGTGAGAGCTCGCGGTTATTTCTAGTTAGAGTGTCGTAGAGTTTCACGTTAGTTTGAAGTTTGAAAAAACGAGTGGTCGCTTGGCGACTGAAAGGCTCTGAGCCCAAATTCAGGAAGGACTGAGAGGAAATGATCAAAGATATCGGACTGGATGTCCTCGAATCTTGCCCAAGCGTTGTCGGTGGTGAAAACGTAAATCTCAATGGGGATGCCGTGCTCGGTGGGCTGGAGTTGCCTGACAAGCAGTGTTTCATTATCCGAAATTTTCGGGTGGTTTTTCAGATACTCACGAATGTATGCGCGAAAGGTTCCGAGGTTGGAAAGGCCACGTGCGTTAATCTTGTTAGATGCGTCGGCATTCTCCTCGTTCCAAGTAGCGATCTCCTTAGTTTTTTCAGCAAGATATTCTTTGATTAGAGTAATACTGCTTAGTTGGGCTAATGTTTCCTTATCGAGAAATCCGACGGTTGACATGTCGATGCTGACAGATCGTTTAATGCGGCGCACTCCGGATTTAGCCATGCCGCGCCAATTTTTGAAACTATCAGAAATGAGAGCGTATGTTGGGATTGTGGTGATTGTTTTATCCCAGTTTTTGACTTTCACGGTGGTCAGTGCAACTTCGAGAACTTCGCCATCGGCCCCAAATTTAGGCATTTCTATCCAATCGCCGCGTGCGACCATTCTATTTGCCGAGAGCTGAATGCCGGCTACCAGCCCTAGGATACTGTCTTTAAATATCAGCATCAGGATAGCGGTCATTGCGCCAAGGCCAGAGAAAATCAGAACGGGTGACTTGCCGATGAGGGTCGAAATGATAAAAATAATGGCGGCAAGTAGCATGATGATTTTGATCACCTGAATAAATCCCTTGATTGGAAGTTCCCGCGATACCTCGAAGCGTGAGTAGATCCGTTCAACGATATTGAGCAAAGAACTCATGGACAAGAAAACGAGTACAATAATAAAGACCTTGGCGCTCGATTGAATGATGTTTGCGAGCATGGGAACGCCGTCGTGATGGGTGACGATAGCGTAGGGAGCCGTGTTGAGTATGATGATCGCCGGAACGAGAAGTGATAGCCATTTGAATAGTCGGCTGTTCAGCAACTCATCGTCCCATGTATTGCCTGTTTTTTTCACTACTTTGGTAGTGATGCCGATGATGACTTTTTTGGTGATGTAGTAAGCGATGGCCGCTACTGAAGCAGCAACGAGCAGCAATACGCCATCAATGGTGAGTCCCAGATACCAGTCGAGATCGGTATGTTTGTCCTCTTGGAAAAACCAGCGCGATAGATTGTCATGCCATGTATGATTCATCAGGCCTGTTCCTGCCATATCATCCTCCATGGCGCAAGGGGAATGACGGCGGGAGGAGTGGGTAGAGCTAATCGATACCAAGTTTTTTCAGTGACGGTTCGATGGCCTCTGCCCAGATCTGGTATCCTTTTTGTTTTGGGTGCAGAGCGTCTGGCATGATTTCCTTGGTAAGAACGCCATTTTTGTCGAGAAACTTACCTGAAATATCGAGGAAGTGTACGCGTTTGCCGTCGTGGAATTTTGCGATATGTTTGTTGATCTCGTTGTTGATTTTGCGCAGAGGGTCATCGGCCGTGCGGCCACGGGGAAAGACGCTGAGCAAAAGGACCTTGGCATCAGGGCAGCGGGCACGGAGAATCGATAGGATACGCTGCACCCCATCGGCAGTTTGGGTTGGATCCTGTCTGCTGTGGCCGGTGTTGTTTGTTCCGATCATGATTACGGCGACTTTGGCATTCTCCTGCTTGCGTAGGTTGCCATGTTCAAGCCGATAGATAACGTGTTCGGTGCGGTCACCCGAGAATCCGAGGTTGAGGGTCTTGCGTTTGCCGTAGTATTTTTCCCAAGTCTCTTTACCGGCACCTTCCCATCCTTGGGTGATTGAGTCACCGATGAAGAGTAGGTCGTGGCCGCCTGAATTTGCCTGTTTATTTTTTGTCGATTGGCGTTTTTTCCACCACCCTTGTTGATTGCGATGTGCGGGGAGGATAGCAGAGTGCGCTCGATACTTGATCTTGAGCGTGGTATATTTGCTCTGCATGTCCTTGAGGGCGGCTGCGTAGTTTGGATCGGCATGAACGCTCTTCATTTGGCCTGGATCTTTTTTGAGATCAAATAGTTGCCATTCCTTAGTTTCGGGAAGGTAGAACGCGGTGAACTCTTCGGTTCTGACACCATCGTGCGCGGGAACGTTGTGGGTGGCCTCCCCATAGTAGGCGTAGTAAAGACTATCACGCCAGTCGGTGGGTTTTTTGCCGCTGGCTTTTAATAGAGGAACGAGTGAGCGGCCTTGTATATCGTGTGGGATATCAGCTCCGCAGACGTCAAGAAATGTCGGTGCGTAGTCAATATTCTGAATAAGTGCATTGGAAATAGTACCGGGTTTGATGACACCTGGCCAGCGAATGAGAAAGGGCATTTGCAGTGACTCCTCAAACATCCAGCGTTTATCATACCAGCCGTGTTCGCCGAGGTAAAAACCTTGATCAGAGGAGTAGATAACGATGGTGTTTTTTGCTAGGCCAGTTTTATCGAGGTGGTCAAGAATCTTGCCAATGCCTTCATCCATGCTGCGGATTGATGCGAGGTAGTCTTTGATGTAGCGTTGGTATTTCCACTTCACGACGTCTTTGTCGCTGAGTTTGCCTGCCTTCATGTCAGCGATGAATTTTTTATTCTCGGGCCCATAGGCCGCATCCCATGTTTTTTTCTGCTTGTCGTTCATGCGTTTGTATTCGCCATTGGCGAGGCGGCCCATGAAGTGCTTGGGAAATATGTTTTCACCGTGGAACTTCATGTCCCAGCCCCAATACATGTGCTTGTCGATACCCATGGCGTGCTCCTTGAGTGCGGCAGAGCGGTTGGCGTAGTTGTCGAAGAGAGATTCGGGTTCAGGCATTGTAACACCCTTGAAAAGATTGACGTGCCGTGGTGCCGGCGACCAGTTACGGTGTGGTGCCTTAAATTGGGTCATGAGGACGAAGGGCTTGGACTTGTCGCGTTTGTTGTCGATCCAATCGAGAGCAAACTCGGTGACTTTGTCGTTGCAGTGGCCAGTGTATTGCTTGCGCGAGCCGTCCATTTCGATGAAGTGTGGGTTGTAGTATGACCCTTGACCTGGGAGAATACGCCAGAAGTTGAAGCCAACTGGATTAGAGTGTAGGTGCCATTTGCCGATCATGGCTGACTGGTATCCGGTTTCACCAAGCAGCTTGGGGAATGTCTGTTGGTTGCCATCAAAATAAGATGCGTTACCTAGGAAACCATTCATGTGGCTATGTTTCCCTGTTAGGATTGATGCGCGGGATGGGCCACAAATCGAGTTTGTGCAGATGCTATTGGTAAAAAGCATTCCCTCGTTTGCGATGCGGTCGATCGACGGTGTGGGTGCGACTTTATCTAGGATACCTCCTGGGTATGCGGAGATGGCGTCAGGAGAGTGATCATCAGAAAAGAGGAATAGGATGTTCGGACGTTTGGCGGCATTTGCCTGACTGATCAAACAAACAAGAAAGACAAAGAAGACATTTTTCACATGCATGTGGGGGACGATAAGCATAAGGAGTTTGGTGTCAATCGTGGGTTTGGAGTTGCTTTGGTGAGTTGACCATTCACATTCTAAGCCATGCGTTTCACTAGATTGCTTATTCTGTTATTTTTATCCATACAACTAACATCATGCATTGAAGGGGACGAGGAGGTATGGCTCAGAAAAGACGGATCGGCCAAAGTAGAGGCAGAGTATCGTGTCCCACCGCTATTGCTGAAAGAAAAGGATGCTGCCGACTTTGTAAGAGCGATTGATCAGGGGGTGGGAAGTAATGAGAATCTTAGGTTAGTGACGAATCGTGTAGACAAGGAACAAGGTAGATATGTGATTAGAATTGGAATTGAAGCTGACGACATCACTAAGCTTAGAGGTATATTGCCAAGTAATGATCCATCGGAACCGCAAACAAAGGCCGATAAAATTTTGCATGCTATTTTGGGATCTATCGATGTGAAAGCGCAAGGTCTAAGCGCCCGTCTGCGCAGGGAGGTTGATTTGGCAACATTAATTGATCAATATGTAGGAAGTAACTCTGCGATCTTACTGGGTAATGCTGAGTTTCGTTATGTCGTGCATTTGCCAGAGGCTGTAGATGAGAGCAACGCACATGAGGTGTCTAAAGATGGTCGTACGCTGCGCTGGCGATATGGTCTTGCGGACCTCAAAGGTAAACCGATCACGATGAGTATGACTGCGCCTGTGCCGATACCTTGGTGGATATATGTCTTGCTCCTTGCAGTGGTTTTATTGGTATTTCTTGGAGTTGTTAAGATAGTGAAGGCGATGATGTTAAAGTTTTTCGCTACAAAAAAAACCCCTCTCCGAGAGAACGGAGAAGGGTCTTTGAAAAAATGAGATAAGCTTGACGTTTACTTCACGCCTTTTTTGCTGAGGCGAGTGCCTTTTGTAGCGCCTTGCCGAGCTTTAAATTTAGGATTACTCTTACAGATGACGTAGAGAGTGCCCTTACGTTTCACGACTTGGCAGTCTTCGTGACGCTTTTTCATGGACATGAGTGAGGAAAGAACTTTCATGGTGGTTAGTTGGTTTGAAAATGATGGATGATCGTGTCACTGGAGACAGACAGGGGCGGGAAAATAGCTAGGTGATCTGTTGTGTAAAGTCTATTTCTGGAAAAAAGACTTAGATTTTCACAGCGGTAACCGACAGAACTCCTGGAGATGCAGTTAATTGGGCTATAATTTCGTCGCTGGGTGCGGTGTCGAGTTCGATAACATTGAGTGCGTCGCCTTTTGACTTATTGCGAGCAAGCGATAAGTTAGCAATATTGAGCCCTGCTTCACCCAGCGCAGATCCCACTAAACCGACAATACCTGGGCGGTCATCATTGCGGACGATAAGGAAATGTCCTTTGATGTTAGTGTCGACATAGAGGTGGTCAATTCCGACGATTCTTGGAGATTGCCCAATGATGGTGCCGGCGACACGGAATTTTTTGTTGCCCTTGCTGAGTTCGGCAATGATGAGCTCGCTGTATTCTGTGGAAGCATTGATAGTAGATTCTGCAACTTCCAGACCCATATCATGTGCCACAGCTGTTGAGTTTACGATGTTGACCTGACCGTCGGGGCGAGCTGCTTCTAGGTATCCCGTCAATACAGTGCGCGAAATGAGAGAAGTATCTTTTTCTGCGATATCACCGTGGTAGGAAACACGAATAGCATCAGGATTAGTGGGGCCAAGCTTGGCGAGGAATCTACCGAGCGAGTTAGCGAGATCCAGATAGCTGCCTATTTCTTTAAGTGCTGAGGCATCGAGCGATGGCATATTGATGGCATTGCGGATCTCTCCGGATGTCAGGAAATCGCGGAGCTGTTCGGCGACTTGGATACCAACGTTTTCCTGTGCCTCATTTGTTGATGCACCCAGGTGCGGGGTGAAAGCAATATGCTTGGGAAGACTGAAGAGCACGTGATCTGGAGCGGGAGGTTCGTTCTGGTATACATCAAGACCGCATCCAGCAATGTGCCCTGAGTCGATGGCGGCTTTGAGTGCATCTTCATCAATAAGTCCTCCCCGCGCGCAGTTTATTACCAATGCGCCTTTATTCATTAGGGTGAGGCGCTCTGCGTTGATGATATGCTTGGTGTCATCGGTGAGTGGCACATGGAGGGTTACGACGTCGGCTCCTGTTAGTGCTTCATTGGGGCTGCTAGCGAGCTCGATTTTGAGTTGATCAGCGCGTGCTTGGGTCAAAAACGGGTCGTAGCCCACAACGTGCATACCGAATGCTTGTGCGCGTTTGGTGAACTCAGCGCCGATGCGGCCCATGCCGATTACGGCGAGGCGTTTATTATTGAGTTCGATACCTTTGTAGGCCTTGCGAGCGGCGGAAAAATTACCACTGAGTACATCTGCGTGTGCTGGTCCGATGTTACGTGCTGTTGAGAGCATTAATGTGAATGCCAGCTCTGCAGTGGAGATGGTGTTCCCAGTTGGTGTGTTCATCACAATTACGCCCTTATTAGTGGCGGAATCTCGGTCGACGTTATCGACGCCAACGCCTGCGCGGCCGACGGCTTTAAGCTCAGTAGCGGCATCCAGAACCTCAGCAGTCACTTTAGTCTGCGAGCGGATAATAAGTCCGTGGTATGACGGAATAATTTCGATGAGTTCCTCAGGGCTGAGTCCAGTGTTTACATCTACATCAAGTTCAGGATGAGAACTGAGAAGTTCTACTCCTTTTTCAGAAATAGGATCTGATATGAGAATTCGCTGTTTAGGCATGGAGTGCGCTTTAAGTGTTGTTGGAGGTAATGTCAAAGCTTAGAGCAGAGATTTCTCATCTGGTCTGATTATTTGAGCATTTCTAGAACAGAAAATCTCGTGCCCAGCATTGATGGGTGCGTGAGTGTTTGAAATTGGCGGATCATTTCCATATCTGCCTTTTGAGGGTTCTGCTCCATTTCGAGAAGCCATGATCTGGCGTGTTTGGTGAGATAATTTGATTGAGAGCCTAGCCAAGGGGAGTGGAATCCGGCGTTTTCGGCTGTCTCCTGAAGCCGAGAAAAATCCACGTGGGACGTGATGTCGATCTCGCCTGGGCAAAGTAGTGGGTTTTCTGCTTTTTGGTGAGAGTGGTATGTCTGCAATGTTCCTGTTATTCGGTCGCGGTGGTAGTAATCTTCCCGAGTGTGCCCGTAGTCGATGGTAATAAAAATCCCCGATGAAAGAGCATCTGACGCTGACCGCACAAAATCATCCATATTTGTGTTATATTCGGTCGTGTAGCCATCGGGGTATCCCGGTCCGAGGCTGGCGAAAAATTGCGCGATTTCCTGTGACCCGATTTCTGCATGGGTGAAACTGAAGTCGCCATTGGCATCAATGCACACCATTTGCCTGTTCCATTGGTCATTGTCGAATTTGACGAGCTCCACGGGCAAGGCATCGATGAGTTCATTGGAAATGACTGCACCACAGGGAACGTGGATTGCGCTCATGGTCGGCTGCGAGTTGAATCGCCCTTCGTGAGCGTCACTGAGTCGCTCGCTATGATTGTTCCGAAGCGCCTCGGATGTCTCGATAAGATGATAATGGATCGCCTGATAGAACTCAGGGGAGAACCTTGCGGCTTCGTCCAGAATATCACCTGCTAGCGTGCCGTCATTAGCTCCCGGCTCGATGATATGAAATTGCTGCGAAGCTCCAGCTTCTGTCCAATAGCTATGCAGTTTTCGCGTAAGAATCGAACCAAAGCACGACCCCACACTGACGCTCGTTATGAAGTCGCCTTGTTTACCTGTTTTTTTTCTATGACTTGAATAATAGCCATCATTTGGCTGATAAAGAGCCATTTTCATAAATCGTGAGAAAGGAATGGGGCCGAATCTTTCGATCTCAGCAGCGATGATAGCTTGCAAAGCTGTGGTTGCTTTCATGTTGGTCTCAGGATATACGTTGCAAGGAACAGGGCGGGGATTTTGTTTTAATTTCTTTGCCTAATAAATGGAAAGTATGGGCATGAAGCGATCCGAAATAGTCTATAAATACGGAGGCACTCAGAACAAGCGCCGCAAAAGGAAGTTCTTCAAGCTAAAAGGGCTCGTTTACCTGATGCTGTTTGGGCTAATGTTTGCGGTTGTGGCTTATTTTGTGTTTGAGACAATGACCAAACCATACAAAGAGCAAGCAGCCACATATGACCTGACAAAAATCGATGATGTGGAAGTTGTCAGTCTTATACTTGACCGTAAGGGGCGAGAAATCGGCCGGATTTTTGTCGAAAACCGTGATAAGATTGGCATCAAAGACGTGCCTTTAAACTTCATCAACGCATTAGTGGCGGGCGAAGATCAACGTTTTTTTGAGCACGATGGGGTAGATCGTGTGGGAGTTGTTCGAGCGGCTTGGTTGAATTGGAGGGCGGGTAGACAGACTCAGGGAGCTAGTACTCTTACTCAGCAGCTTGCACGGAATGCGTTTCACCTCAAAGAGGAGGCCGACGAGAGAGATCAGACTGGTCTTGAGCGCAAGGCAGTGGAAGCATTTTTGGCCCTCAGGATTGAAAAGGCATATGGCAAGAGAGAAATTCTTGAGTTTTATCTGAATCGCATTCCTTTTGGTAGTGGGTATTATGGATTACGCTCTGCTTCGCTTGGGTATTTTGGTAAAGAGCCCAGAGATCTAAGCGTCTCCGAGTGTGCTTCACTGGTTGGCTGTATTAAAAACCCAGCCCGTATTTCTCCGTTGAACGATCTGGAGGAAAATAAAAAAGCGCGTAATCAAGTTTTACGACGATTAGCTGCTGAGGATTTTATTACATTTGAGGAGAGTGAGCGTCTGCAAAACGATCCGGTTGTGTTGGATCCAAAGCCGATCCGTAGGGGAACATCACATCTTTACGAGCGTATCGCCAGCGAGGTGCGAAGTCGCCTAGGCGAGGATGCGCTGACCGAAGGTGGATTTAAGATTTACACAACGATTGATAAGGATGTGCAACAGACCATGGAAGCTGGTTTAGTTGAGCAACTTGCCAAAGCAGAAGACCATGAAGGTTTTTCACATCCTCGTTATGAAGACTATCGCATGAAACAGAGAGAACCTAAGTATCTTCAAGGTGCTGGGCTGATGATTGACAACAAAAGTGGTGGGGTGATAGCCTATGTGGGTGGTAGGGATTTTACTCATAACCAGTATGATTTTGTCGAATCTGGTAGTAAGCCAATTGGCACGGCATTTTTTCCCTTCATATACACCTCGGCAGTTGAAAATGGCATGTCACTCATGGAGATGCTAATTGATCGCCCAATGGATAACCGTGCTGTCATGGTGGATGGACGCGAGGGTATTTTGGGGGAATGGGGAATGGAAAGATTTGATCCAAGTTATGAGGGGGATGTTTCTATGCGCCGTGCTTTGAATGCATCAAAAATAGCCGCATCTGTCAGGCTGGGCAAAAAACTTGGTCTTGGCACGGTAGTGGATACCGCTCGTAAATTCGGACTGACATTCCCTCAAACTAAATTACTGGCGCGAATGCTTGTTGGGACGGGCAGTGTTAGCCTGCCCTCATTAGTGCGTGCATACGCCGTCTATCCAAACTTAGGTGAGGAGCCTGCTCCGATGCATTTTATTAAACGTGTGGATGATGCATCTGGAACGCTCCGTTACCAGCATCGTGATGTTTCGAAGCAAAAGCAGGTGGTATCTCGGCAGACGGCCTACCTTATGCACAGCATGTTGAAATCTGCCTTACGAGACGGAACTGGTAAGGAGGTAACCAATGCAATAACTCAGGAATCCTCAATAGCAGGCAAGACAGGCACTACTTATGATTTTGCAGATAACTGGTTTGTGGGATACAGCAGCCGGGTCACTTGTGGAATGTGGATGGGATTTAGGAGTGGATCGCGTAAAGCAATCTATCCCGGCGCTTTTAGTAGGGAGACGGTTTTGCCCGCCTGGGTGGCAGCCATGAATTCTGCATTAAAGGTATTTGATAAAGCCACCATCAATATACCTGAAAACATTGTGGAACTTGATATTTGTACGAAGTCGGGATTGAAAAAGACACGGCATTGTCAGGAATATTATCGTGATCCGTTTACTGGCGTGGAGTCCTATAAATCTACATCAATGACCGAGCTTTTTGTCAAAGGTGCTGAGCCTACGGGTTATTGTGAGGTGCATGGTAGCTTGGGGGAACTAGGTCCTGCGGATAAACTTAGCTTTGGTCCTACCCAGGGAAATCCCAATACGGCTTTGGCTGTGCCCATTCAGCCGAAGCAACCTCTATTACTTGGGGATGATCCATATGGTACGGAACAGCCTGACTTTGTCCCACGGGACCAAAGTGGTAATGAGCGCGGCAATAGTGTTACTAGTCTTGATCAAATGGATAAGGAGGACCAGAAGGCGTCAATATCGCTGGATCGTCCCAAGCGGGTAGAGATACATCAGGATTAATAGTTTTTGTCTTTTGCTGAGAAACGTAAATCATGCAACTGCTGGCTTGCACTTCGATGGTTGCTGTAACATCGTTTCCATGTGTCCGATGCCTTAAAAATAAAACGCACATGGAGGGGTCTTGTTTGCCCGGTCTGTCGTTTGGTTTTTCGTGTCCCGAAAGATCACCAGGGTCATGGTGTGATTTGCCCTGCGTGTAGTCATTTGCTTAACTTGCCAGAGGCGCAAGTTGAGCTTAATCATGTCACTAAAGATAAGCAAAAGGCTGCCGAAGATCCAAAATCGCTGGCCCCATCACCCAGAGATAAAATTAATAGTAAACAGATCACGGCACGTTCAATCACTGATCAGGATATGGTTACAAAGGCTGATGCATCGGCTGATAATGTTGGGCATCGCAAAAGAAGACGTAAAAGCCAATCAGATCAAAAGGTGGGTTGGGATGAGCGAAAAGAAATTTCTACACGTGGTGAGGGCTCTGCGCAGCCTTGGATTATTGGAGGTTCTATCCTCGGGCTTTTGATCGTGGGTATTGGTGCTTGGCTCGTTATTGATAGTTTGAAACAAGATCCCAGTGATGAGACAATTTCACTAACGGCTAAAGCGTTGCCTGACAGCCGTGCCTCATCTGTTCAAGACGACATGAAGTCGACTAGCGAGCAGGAAATAGACGAGCCAAAGATTACTGATACATGGGCGTCAGGGCTCAATTTGCTCGCTGACGCCGAGGTTGCTGCAAGAAAATTTTTGAATGCAAAGTCGCTTGATGAGATGGCACAACATGTACGAAGACCGGAAATTACTATCCCTCGTATGCGTCAATGGTATGGGGATGCCCCATGGATTCCGTTCAGTTTCAAAAAAATCGGCCAAAATGGGAAGATTGACATCAAGGGTGCCAATGCATACATGCCGGTTCAGTTGATGGACTACACATACCGTCAAATTAGCCTTTACCGCGTGGGTAATGATTACAAGGTAGATTGGGAAAGCTGGGTCGTGTGGTCATCGATGCGATGGAATGATCTTTTTCTAGAAAAGCCAGAAGAGCCTGTCGAAATCCGCGTCAGCTGTATAATGGATTCCTACTATAATCGTCTTTTCCGTGATGAAACAAAGTGGCTCGCGGTCAGGTTACAACATCCTTACCAAGACCGCACAATCTATGGTTATGTGGATAAGCAATCACCATCTTTTACCAGCTTTATGACTAGTTTGCAGAAAGGGGTTTCATTCGCTGCCACTCTCAAAGTTAAATTTCCCAAGAATTCCATTGCAGACAATCAGGTTCAAATTGTCGAATTTCTACAGAATGGATGGAGGCCTAATTTTAACCAAGAAGAGGTTGAAAAAACTGACCCACCGACACCCTAACGAAAAAGTGAGTTTAGATCAAATATCATCCACCTATGATAAGGTGTTGCGCATTAATCTTGATGCGGCAATTTACGGCACGTTTGCGGAAATTGGGGCTGGCCAAGAGGTGGCAAATTGCTTCTTCCGCGCATCTGCATCAGCAGGCACGGTGGCAAAGACAATATCTGCTTATGACATGACCATGAGTGATGCCATATACGGAAAATCTAATCGCTATGTCTCCCGGGATCGCGTCAGTGCAATGTTGAAGTATGAATATCAGCTATTGTTAGAAAGGCTCAGTCAGCAAAAGGGAACGGATACAACCTTTTTTAGCTTCAGTAACACTGTCCGTGCGCGCGGCTACAACGATACCGGTGAATGCCACGGCTGGATGGGTGTGAGACTTCAGCTCAAGCCGGGTGGACCGCCGTGCCAAATCATTATTCATGTGCGTCTGCTTGATGAGGAAAATGTCGATCAGATGGAGGCGTTAGGCATCATTGGTGTGAACCTCATCTACGCCGCGTTTTACCATCGTGAACACCTTGCCGTTTTTACAGAGTCTCTCATGGATGGTCTTGGGAAAGATCGTGTGGAGGTGGATATGCTCAAGTTCAGTGGTGATGGGTTTAAGATGGTGGACAACCGTCTTTGCCACCTTCAGCTTGTCACTAGTGGGCTAACCGATGCGGCGATGTTTCTTCCCGACGGCGAAGTCGTGCAGCCAGCCGAGGCACTATACAAGCGCCCGATCATTCTGCTGCGTGGTAGTTTTGATCCGGTGATGAATCTGCATCTGGACATGCTTAAGCAGACACGTACGCTTTTCCAATCGTCTCTGGAATCTCAGCAGAAGCAGGAAACTGTGGAGCTCTGTGAGATATCCATGAACAATTTGCTCCGCGAGGGAAAATCAGGAGAGATTGACCATTTGGCATTTCTTGATCGTGCAAATGCCCTGCAGGCGCTCGGCAAAACAGTGTTGGTCTCACGCTGCCCGGAATTTCATCGGATAGCCACCTACTTGAGCCGCTACACGAGTAGCCCTATTGGGATTGTTCTGAGTATCGGCCTGCTCAACGAGCTGTTTAAGGAAAAATGGTCCGAGAATCTGGCCGGGGGTATCCTTGAATCATTTGGTAGGCTCTTCAAACATGAGCTAGGCCTCTATGTTTACCCGTGGAAGAAGCGTGAATCTGATGATCTTGTGACGGCGGATAATTTCAAATCACCTGCGGATCTCAAACACCTCTATGAGTATTTTCTGAAGAACGGAATGATCCACTCGATTCCTTGCGGCGACGAGGAACTACTCAAATACACCGGACGTGATGTGCAGAGAATGATTGCCGAGGGTAACGAGCTGTGGAAAGATCTGGTCCCCGGACAAGCCCACACGAGTGCTAGCCACTAGCTTTGTTCTCATTCAAAATTCAAAATTCAACATTCAAAATTCAGTGTCTTGGGGAGATGTCAGAGGACTACTACAATACGTACCACAATTCCGTGGTAAGGTATTTGTCGTAGTGATCGATGCGCCGGTTCCCGCTCTGGCGGAAACCATGCTCGATCTGGTATCGCTGCAGAACATCGGTGTCCAGCTAGTCATCGGGAGCACCGTGCACAGCACGGACGATTTACTTGATAGAGCCGCGGAGGTGGAACTCAACGTAGAAGAGGTTTCCAGCCTCTTTTCTTCAGAGCCCGTCACACTCACGCTTCAGCGTGGCCAAGCAGCCTTGGTCAATTTTTCAGGAGAAAAGCCATGTTCAGATAAGGTGACGGACTTTGCCCAGTCGATTCAGGCTAAAAAGCTGGTCCTTCTTCAGTCTGAAGGAGCGAGTCTTCCCCAGGGTGCCATCCGCGCCGCTGATGTGAAAGATGATCAGCCAGCATTGCTTGTTTCTGCCGCGTCGGCCTGCCAAGCAGGCATTCCCCGTGTGCACGTTCTCGATGGCGAAACCCCAGGCGTTTTACTCAGCGAGCTGTTCTCTAACGAAGGTGTAGGCACCATGGTCTATGCCGATAGCTATCGCACCATACGCCCGCTGCGTGAGGAGGATATTGTAGAGCTGTTAGGTATGATCGGAAGGTCGGTTAGAAATGCCCACCTGGTGCCGCGTGACTTTGCCGCCGTGGCTGAAAAAATAGAAGACTACTCAGTGATGGAGATCGATGGTAACGTCGTCGGCTCCGTGGCTCTTTACCGCTACTCGGATGAGAAAACGGCAGAGATTGCCTGCCTCTACGTCAAGCAGTCGCACGAAGGCTTAGGCTACGCGAGTGAGCTGGTGATCCATGCTGAATCGCAGGCGAAACAGGCAGGTATTGCATCCGTATTTGCTCTTACCAATCGTGCCGCTGACTTTTTCCAGCAGCTGGATTACACCGAACAACCCAGCGATCACATTCCCGCTGAACGACACCAGCAGCTTCATACAAGCGGGCGGGATTCACGGGTCTTTGGTAAGGAACTGGGGTGATTATTCGGTTTTGATCGCGAATCTTACGGGTTTGCTCGGGTTGCCGAGGGACCCAGCCTTCTCGTGAAGCTACGGTGGGCAGGACAAGATATGTGAACTAGCCTGCCTTGTTTGGTATTCTTGACGCGCCATAGCCTTGGCGGAGGAGGTTGGAGTTTGGTTTTTGAAACTTAAAACTTCAATCCTGACTCACCCCGGCGCGGAGGAAGATTCTTTCCGTGCCTTCGCTGGCAGATGCTGTCGCGGTCACGGTTGTGGTGCCGCCGGAAGTGGAGGCGGTGAAGGTGATCACCGGGCCACCACTCGGGCCGTTGCCGCTGGGATACCAGTCGGCGAGGTTGGGGGACCACTCGTAGTAGCCTGTTAGGTCGTCGGGGAGGGTGGCGTTTTGGGCATGGGTGAAGGTGGTGGTGAGACCGGTGTTGGAAACGTCTACCAAGCCGGAGGTGAACTGGCCGGGGTGGGTGCCGAACCAGGCTTCGAGGCCGTTTTCCAGTCCGTCGCCGTCGGGGTCGTCGTCGAAGTCCTGATCAGCGGCGGGCAGGCTGAAGTCGTCGATCCATGAGTTAAAATCATTGAGTGGAGTGGCGGTGAGGCGGGTGTTGTCGAAATCGATAACCGTGCCGCTGCCACCTTCCTTGACGACGCGGATTGCCAGTGGCTGGTTGGCTGCGACAGTGCTGCCGGTGGTCCAGGTGATGGTGGCATCGGTGAAGGTGCCGGAGGCGTCGCTGCCGTGGAGAGCGTCGATGGCTGCTTTGTCAAAGCTGGTGCTGGCGACGACCACGCCGTTGGCGGTGATCTCGAGGCGGGCGGTGCCGAAGGTGGCTGCGTTATCGCGCACGCCGAGTGCGACAGTGAATGTGTAGGTGGTATTTGCTTTTGCTAGGGCACGGGTGCTTTGGAGAAAGTAGTTACCAGCTGCTCCGCCATCAAGCATCGCGACGTGCTTGCCATCCATGTTCGTGAGCACGCCCCCGTTGATGGTGTCGATTGCTCCTGCGTAGGTGCCAGTGGTCGGGTTGTGGAAGCCATTGCTGCCGTCGGCAGCATTCTCGCCGCTGGCCGCAAGGGCCCGCCAATAAAGCACCCGCAATTGCAGGCTGGTGCCAAGAATGTCGATAATCATCGAATCACCGTCTGCAAGAGGAGTTGGTGCGGTGGAAGTAGGGGCGTAATACTGGTTCCAGCCGTGATCCTCGAAGTCCGCATTTTCTGGGGTGGCTGTGACACTGCCCAGTAGGATGTCGGCCCAGCCATGGGCATGGGCGTCGGTTCCCACCGCGCTGAAGTGCAGACTTCCTCCGCCAGTCAGGTGCAACTCGTCAGTGCCGGGGCCGAAGAATGTCAGCGCATCACCATGTATGCTGAGCCGCTGGCCGGCGGCGATCGGTTCCTGCTTGGAAAGATTGCTGCTGGGGTGGTAGGAGGCCTCGGCGAGATACCACGGGATGGTCCAACCTGCATCGATGCGGCTCTGGGAAATCATCGCATTGAGGTAACCGGAATGCGTGGCTGCAGTGACCCCGCCTATCGAATCAGTCTCGCCCTGGTGCCACAGCGCGGCTCGGAAACCATTGACTGGGAACGACTGAACGGCTGGTTTGAGACGAGCGTTGTAGTTGCCGCCGCTGGGCGACGCCCAACTGGATGCGGCACTACCTCCTTGTCCGAGGGAAACAAGACCGATCGGGATATCCTCTGCGGCAATAAGTCTGTTAGCCAACCACGTCCACACTGAGCCGCCGCCTCCGTTAGAGATCGGCAAGGGATGGGTGCCCAGTTGCCAGGTAGAATCGGTAGTGCTGGTGCGCGCCGAGATGCGGTCGTCTTGGGGAGCTTGTCCCGCGGCAAAGTTTGCTGAGTTTGACTGACCGGCGGTGATGTAAATATCACCCACGCCGACTTTTTCCATCACGGCAGCAGTGCTCGGGGTTCCGCTGATAACTGTGCGCACCTCGATCTGATACCAGCCGCCTGCCGGGACGTTGGTCAGGGTGCCGGAGAAACTGTTAGCGGAGGGTGCGGCCTCGATTGTTTGCCAGACGGTGGTGGTGCCGTTGTTGCCGGCGCCAGCCATCACGACGGCGCGTGCCTCGATGCGTTCAGGAACTCCAACGCTGTAGGTTCCCTCGATTTCGATCGATCCGACATTGGTCGCCGCGCGCTGCACGATGTGGCGGGTTGTAGGCGCGGTGATGACAGGAGGAACAATGGGCGTCTGCGCGGTGGCCGAGGCAGGATCAGATACTGTGGATTCATTCTGATTGGAACTCAGATCGCGGGCGGTTATGGTGTAGGTGTATGTCAGGCCCGTGGTGAGGCCTGTGTCCTTGTAAGTTGGACTGCCTTGCCAGCCGCTGTCGTCGCCGCCGGGGTTGCCGGAGGTTTCATCAAAAAAGTATTCTACACCTGCATCATCACTGGCGGCAGTGGCCTCCATGGCGATCGATGTCTCGCTACTTGCATACGGATCGACCGCGAAAGTCATCGGGCTGGGCGTGGGCGCCGTGTTGTCGGGTGGGGCGACGGTGACGGTGATGGCCGTATCATCGACCACTGCACTGGTGGTGACCATGCTCAAGCCTGCGGTGTCCAGGATGGTGGCTCCGATGGGGACTTGAAGTTGCAGAGTGCCAGCAGCAGTCGGGGTGACTTGCACGGCAAACACGCCGGCAGAGTTTTCTGTAATCGTGCCAAAGCTGACCGGAGAAGTGCCAGCGTTGCCGAAATCGGCCGATGATACGGTTGTTGCATCGATGTCTTCGCTAAAGGTCAGAGTGTAGGTGACTAGCGTGTTTTCGTTGACCGACGCGCCGCCTTGGTCGTCAACGATGTTCGCTGCCAACAGGGTGGGTGGGCTGGTGTCTGGGCCGTTGGTGGCTATTTTAAAGCCATTGATAGCAGGGCGATTGCCCGATCCTGTGATCGAGAACGTCAGCACGCGTGAGCCGTCCGAGGTGAAGGTTCCTGTGACGCTGTAGCGGCTGTCGGTCAGTCCAGTTGGATCGGCATTGGAGGTGGCAATCGGGCCGACGGTGCTACCCGTTGTGCCAGCGGTAGCTGCGAAGGAGGTGTTCCTAGCTTCTGCCCCGTAGTATGACCAAAAAGTAAGGTCATAGTCGGTGTTGGCATTGATGGCGGGGCCCGACAGTGTCAGGGTCATCGTGCCGTTGTTTTTGAAAAAGAAGTCACGGTAGAGATTGGTGTCCGAGCCAGCGGTGGATGCGTAGTCGAAGTTGCCCTGCTGCCCGCTGATCGCAACGGTCAGGTCACCCGATGCTGTTGAGTGGGTGAAAGAAGTGGCGCTTTGCCCGGTAAACCCGGCTTGAGTGGGGCTGGAACCAGTGTTGAAATCGACCGATAAAAGATCCGTGGCCTGAAGGGTTCCGGTGGGAATTACCAAAAGTGAAAGGATGTAGAGAATTTTTACGAAGGAAAGTTTCATAGAGACGAGAGAAAGCGTGACTGAATTTTGAGAGACAAGGGTGTAAAAATGGCGGGAGGAAATCCTCCCGCCATTTAAGCTGTTAAGATATGTCTGCCATCACATATTCAAATGCGATGAGAGTGTAAAAACGGATGCCGTTACTTGCGACGACGCAGAATCAAGGCAAGTCCACCGAGGCCGAGAAGGGCAGTGGTGGAGGGCTCGGGAACGGCGGTAATGGTGAAGCCGTTGAGGGCGGGTCTGCTGGCCGATCCCGAGACAGCGAAGGTCAGAGTGCCCGTTCCATCCGAGGTGAAGGTTCCCGATGCGTCATTGTCGCTGAGCGATGTCGTGGGATTATCAAAAGCAATCGGTCCGAGGGTCGTTCCCGTGGTGCCGGCCGATCCAGCGATGGTAGTGTCTCTAGCTTGCGCTCCATAATAAGCCCAGAACGTCATATCGTAGGCGGTGTTGGCGCTGATTCCAGGACCGGAGAGCTCTAAGGTGATAGTGCCGCCGTTTCTGAAGACGAAGTCATCGAAGAGGGCCGCATTTGTCCCACCACCGACGTAGGTAAAGAATCCCTGTTCACCGGAGATATCGACGGTGACGTTTCCGGCCGTGGTCGCATGAGTGACATTGCCAGTCGCCTGACCTACGAATCCCGATTCCACGGCCCCGGTTCCGATATCGACTGCCAGAAGAGCGGCATTAGCAGAGCTGGCGGTGAGCGCCAGGCCGGCGATTGCGGCGAGGGTGTTGATATATTTATATTTCATAGTGTAGTTAATTGGGTTGTTTGTTTTTTCTTTGTTGGGGGGTTTCATGAGGTCAAACCCGTATTGTCACACGGGAAAAACCCGTCTGTGCACCATTGAAATAGAAGAGGGAGGGGAAACGTTACAAAGTTTTTTGTGTTGCGGGCAGTTTTGGTAGCCAGATGCTTGAATCGTGAAAACGTTTTCAGGATCTGTCGTGATCCGATTTGGAGTGCGGATGGCTTGCCCTGTCCTTTTCCCATAAATCCCCTCCATCGCATAGCTCTCCTATTATCCAGTCTCGTTCGCCAAAGGCGAAACTCATACCAGCCTATGGAACGGATACCATCCGTTCCATAGGTTCCCGCCACACAGAGATCGGTTCTCTGAAGGAGAACATCATGCACGGAAACCTCCCCCATGACTCTATCCTTTCCTGATGTGATGAGGGACGTTAGTTTACCGCATGCCCCAGTCTCTCTCGCAAAGCATTTTACACCTGATATTCTCGACCAAGGACCGCGAGCCTTTTCTCGATGAGGCAATCAAGGAATCCATGCATGCCTGTCTGGCCACTATGGCCCGTGACCGTGGTTGGGAGTGTTATCGTGTAGGTGGCGTGGCCGATCACGTCCACCTCGCATTGCGCCAGCCAAGGACGGATAACCAAAGCGATTTCATCGGTCACATCAAACGCAATTCAAGCAAATGGATTCAACAGCAAGGGAAAGGCTATGCGTCCTTTGCATGGCAGCGCGGATACGGTGCATTTTCTATCGGGTATTCCCAGCTTCCTGCGCTCGTTGAGTATATCAGGAAACAGGAAGAACATCACAGATCGCGGACGTTTCAGGAGGAGTATCGTGATCTTCTTAAAAAGACCGGTATGGACTTCGATGAGAAGTATGTGTGGGACTGAGTCTAATCCGCATGAAGTTCACCTTCAGAGAACGGACTGTGTAATACGCACACCTATGGAACGGATTTTCATCCGTTCCATAGGCTGATATGAATTTCGCCTGTGGCGAAGAATACCAGAAGCACATAGGAGAACAACTCGATGAAGACTTGTGGGTAAAGGACAGTAGCTTGCCTCCGCTTTTTTCTGAGTCGGCTTGCCGAACTCCCCCCCTCACCAGTATGCGTACATGCACAATGAAACCCCACCGCGTGAAGCAATGCACATTTTCATCCCAGCCCGACGGAGGAGGAGGGCTGCATTTCAGCATGGCATGAGCGGGCGAGCGCAACCTTCACCAGCCCCAAAGCGGAGGCAAGCCATCCGCACTCCAAATCAACATCCGCAGAATCGCCAGTTATTCCCGCGCTTAATATACCTACCTCCCCGTTTTCCCGAGCACGGTGATGCGGAGGGCGTTGAGGTCGAGGTATCCGGGGCCGTTGGCTCGGTTGGGGATGATCTCGATGCTGAGTGGGTCGCCGGGGTTCACGTCTTTCGGCAGGGTGGTGGCATCCCAGGAGAAGCCGACGGTGTTCACGCTGTTGGCCGGGCCGGGCGGGGTGTCGCTGGTGAGCTGGGCGAGCACGGTGTCGCCGGAGACGAGGCGGATGGTGTAGCCGAGGAAGGTGGATTTTATTTGGGCATCATCGGCCCGCACACCGATGGCGGCACTGACGGTGTAGCGGCTTTCTGCGGTGATGGTGCCGATTTCGCGGCGGATGGTTTTGTTGATGCTGGTCATACCCGGGCTGCGCATGGATCCGGTCAGTCCCTGCGTCGGGGTTTTATCCTGCAAGTCGTCGTTATCATACCAACGGCCATCTCCGCGCGGGTTGAGGAAGGTGACGGTGGCGTCGGTCTGCCATCCGGCGAGCCAGCCTCTGCTTCGGGTGCCGTCTTTGAGTTCGATCGGCGGGTTGATCGTCAGCGTCCGGCTGTCGATGGCTAGTCGGTGGTCGCCTACGACAAGCTCGCCTTCACTCCAGTCGGTGGAGTTCTGGATAAACACCCTGCCGGAGCCGAGCTTGATGGGTTCGTTGAAAATCATTTTCAACTGACCGCCCGGTGTCGCGCCCGTCGAGTTTTCGGTGGGGTAGACGGCGATGGCTACCGGATGGGATTCATCGCGCTTACTCAAGGTCTGGCCGAGGCTGTCGGCGGGGTGGATTTTTTCCAAGTCTCCCAGGGTATCGCCATGGGATGGGGTGGGGACGGCACCAAACGTCACTTCGCCGAGGAATAGCCACTCGCCTGAGCTGGCGAAGTCCAATCGGTAATACCGGGCCGTGCCCCAGTCAGGGACCTCAAGAGTCGTGGAAATCGCGTTCAAGCCGGACCATTTGGGGGTGATGGGCGTGGGGGTGGAGTAGGTAACACCATCGGTGCTGGTTGAAATTTTGATGGATTTGATCGGGCTGCCAAAAACGCAGGAATTTACCGTGATCGTTTGCACCTCGTGAGCGGTGCCGAGGTCGAAGGTCACTTGGGTTGAGCTTTGATCCGTTCCCTTGAATCCGACGTAAGTGCCGGATGCCCAACCTTTGGGGTCGCCCGGGTTTTTGTCCGTTAGTTTGCTATTCCCGGGATCGAGGAACAAGCCCTGGGGATGATTGCCCGGCCGGTGATTGGACGGCTGATCTGTGGCACCTGCGGTTCCCGTGTAGGCGTAAGACGTCACAGTGATGGGAACGGCGGCTGTTTGGCCGGTGGTAAAATTCCACGTGGTATCGTCATCGATTCCCCTGGAGTTGTTGCCTGCGAGGTCGCGGATTACCGGAGGGTCCATCTGGATGACGTAGTTCTGGCCGACGAGGAGGCCGGTTGCGAAGTTTTCTTTAATGAGTGTATCGACTTTGGGTGGCAGGTGGCGCAGGAAGCCGATGGATGGGTTGTCGATCTCGCGTTTCACCCGGGTGCCGGCGAGCATGACCGCGCGGTTGGCTTTGATGATTTCCCCGTGTTTACCATCTTTACCGTCCACTCTTACCCGGCCTTCCAGAACGTGCAGTTCGATTTCGTCCCAGCCTTTGGGGGAATCGATACCAAAGGCGGTGCCGAGGTCGACGATGCGTTGGTGTGGGGTGACCACGGTGAAGCCCTGTCCTTCTTCGGTGGTGACTTGGAATAAAGCGCGACCGTGGGCGAGCTCGAGGGTTTTTTCATCGCGCAGCACCATCTCGGCCGGGGCCTCGACCACGGCGCGCACGTCGTGCGGGAGTTTCAGCTCGGCGACGCCGTGTCGGAGGACGAGCCGGGAGCCTGCTGCCATGTTTTTGCCCGTCGGGGCGTCGCTCTCACCGCTGTGCGTGAGGGTGAAGTCGCTGCCGGGGGCGGTCTGGAATTTCGCCAGTGGCGGTTGATGGTCGGGGGTTTGGAAATACCACATGGTTACTGCAGCAAGCAGCAGAACAGCCGCTGCTCCGAGCAGGGAGACTTTGATGATGAATTTCCTTTGCAGGGCAAGAATGCGGTCGATGGGCACGACCGATTGGGTTTTTAATATCTGTGCGTTATCGATTTCCTCCTCCAGAGCACAATGGAGGTCAAGGAACTCGCGGTAAGAATCCATCGCCTCGGGGTTATCCATCAGCTCGGTCTCGAGCGCAGCCAACTCGTCGGCGGATATTTCTCCGTCGAGTAGTTTCTGGATCTGGTGCTGGACGTCGGCTTCGGTCATTTCTGTTGATCGCTGAGTGTGTTCTTAACGCAGTTTTTCAGAGACTCGCGGATGCGGTGCAGGCTGGTGCGCAGGCTGCCGGCAGTGCAATCGTTATCGGTGGCAAGTTGCTCGATTGATTGTCCGGTCTCGTAGCGGGCATCAACAATTTTCCGTTGAGTTGGGCTGAGTTTTCCCAGGCATTGGTCGAGTGCGTTGAGGATCTGGTCATAGGATCTATCAGTATCGGTCGTCTCGGCGTAATGCTCTAGAAACTTGTCGGAAAATACAAGTTTTCCGTCGCGTTTGTTTCGCGAATGCTGGCTCATCACCTGATAGCGCGTGATTCTAAATGCCCATGCGAGAAAATTGGTGCCGTGCTCGAACTCCGTGCGTTTTTGCCAAAGCACGACGTTGGTGTTTTGCAGCACATCTTCGACGTCCGGGCTGCCGGGCAGTAATGATCGGATAAAGACACGGAGCCGCCCCTGATGCCTGGTCATCAGCGTGACGTAAGCCTGAAGCTCCTCTGGGTTGTCTTTTTCTGCCATCTGCTACCATGTAATTGATCAGGGCGGGAAAATGTTACAGGATATTTTCTTTTTTTGGAGGGGGAGGGTGGACTGGTGGGTTGGGAATTCGTTTTTAACCACGAATCTTACGAATTATGCGAATCTTTTTTGGGTTGCTACTTCATTTTATAACTACCCTCCGTCGCTGAAGCTATGGCGGGGTAGGCGGAAATACACGGAACACAGTCACGGAAGTTCTTGGGATGCTCATTCACCATCCTGCCCTTCGTAGCTTCAGCGACGGAGGGTCACTATTCTAGCAGGCGAAGCCTGTGTCTTACTTGGTTTTTGAGGTTTATAACTTGGAGTTTAATCCTCTGAATTATCATGACGGCAATATCCTACATGGGGGTGAATAGGTGATGAAAAAGCGCCGACTCTTTTGAGTCGGCGCTTGGGTAAAGTTGTATGGGCTAGGAGACCGGGAGGTCTCCGCCACGTTACTTATTCTTCTCTTCCTCACGTTTCTTGACCTCTGCGATGACCTCTTCAGCCACGTTCTTAGGACAAGCTGAGTAGTGGGAGAACTCCATGGAGAACTGGCCACGACCTGATGTCATGGTGCGTAGGTCGCCGATGTAGCCGAACATGTCGCTCAATGGGGCGTCTGCTTTAACGCGGATACCGGTAGGTGTGCGGTCCTGCTCCTTGATCATACCACGGCGACGGTTGAGGTCACCGATGACGTCACCAACGTTGTCCTCAGGTGTGAAGACATCGAGTTTCATGATCGGCTCAAGAATCTGAGGTCCGGCCTTGGGGATCGACTGGCGGTAGGCTGCCTTGGCAGCGATCTCGAACGCGATGGCGGAGGAGTCAACTGCGTGCTGGGCACCGTCGACAAGAGTCACCTTGAAGTTCAGGCACGGGAAACCAGCGAGAACACCAACGTCCTTGGACATTTTGAAACCTTTTTCAATGGCGGGCCAGAATTCCTTCGGCACGTTACCACCAACGACCTTGGACTCGAACTCGAAGTCGACACCTTCTTCTGGGTCGAGCGGCTCGATGATGTAGTCGATCTTACCATACTGGCCGGAGCCACCGGACTGCTTCTTGTGCGTGTAGGAGTCTTCGACAGTTTTGGTGATGGTCTCGCGGTAGGCAACCTGCGGCTTACCAACGATGACTTCACAACCGTGGGTGCGCTTGAGGATGTCGACCTTAATGTCCAGGTGAAGCTCGCCCATGCCCTTGAGGATGGTCTCGCCGGAGTCTTGGTCGGTTTCGACAACAAATGTTGGGTCTTCCTTAACCATTTTACCAATCGCGGTGCCAAGCTTCTCTGCATTTGCCTTGTCAACAGGGGCAACGGCGATGGAGATCACGGGATCTGGGAACACCATGGGCTCAAGTGTGGCAGGATTGTCCTTGTCGCAGAGCGTGTGACCTGTCTGAACGTTTTTCAGACCAACAAGCGCGATGATGTCGCCAGCTTGGGCGCTATCGAGCTCGATACGGTCGTCAGCACTCATTTCAACAATACGACCAACACGTTCGGTCTTACCGGTGAAGGTGTTGAGGATCGTTGATCCTTTGGTCAGCTTACCGGAGTAAATACGGGTGAAAGTCAGGGCGCCATACTGGTCGTCCATGATCTTGAATGCGAGTGCACGCAGCGGGCCGTCAGGGGTGACGGTGGCGAACTCGCCAGTCTCGTTACCTTCGGGGTCAACTTCAGGCTGTGCAGGAACCTCGGTAGGTGAGGGGAGGTAATCAACAACGGCATCGAGCAGAACCTGGACACCTTTGTTTTTAAATGCGGAACCACAGTAGGTGGGGAAGAAGTCGAGGGCGATGGTGCCCTTACGGATGCACTTCTTGAGGTCCTCGATGCTTGGCTCATTTCCTTCAAGATATTCCATCATCAGATCGTCGTCCTGCTCAACAGCAGTCTCGATGAGTTCAGCGCGGTAAGTTTCCACGTCGTCCACCATGTCGGCAGGAACTTCTTCAATGGTGTAGTTCTCAGGCTGACCGGAGTCATCCCAGACCCAGGCTTTACGGGTAAGAAGGTCAACAACGCCTACCATGTTGTCTTCGATGCCGATGGGGAGAACCATGACGAGAGGCTTAGCGGCGAGTACGTTTTTGATTTGATCAACCACGCGGTAGTAGTCAGCGCCTGTGCGGTCGAGCTTATTGACAAAGATGACACGGGCAACGGCAGAATCGTTTGCGTAGCGCCAGTTGGTCTCGGACTGTGGCTCAACACCACCTGATCCGCAGAACACACCTACGCCACCGTCAAGCACCTTGAGTGAACGGTATACTTCTACGGTGAAGTCAACGTGACCGGGAGTATCAATAATGTTGAAGCGATACTTGCCGTTGTCGCCAGTCCACTGTCCGTCACTACCTTCCCAGAAGCAACTGGTGGCAGCGGATTGAATCGTTATACCACGCTCCTGCTCTTGCTCCATAAAGTCGGTGGTGGCTTCACCATCGTGAACTTCACCGATTTTGTGGGATTTACCCGTGAGCTTGAGGATACGTTCTGTAGTGGTCGTTTTACCTGCGTCCACGTGGGCGAAGATACCGATATTTCTATAGCGAGAGAGGTCTGACATTGCTTTGGTTTCTGGTTTAATGCTTGCCGAGTGATCATTACGGCGGCGTGTAACTAGCGGAATATGAACATTTGGCAACCTTAGATTATAAAAACTGCTGTTTTTATGCCATTTTTTATTCGACAATCAGCGATCGGGGATTTAATTCCGCTGCGCGCCGGAAATTTGAATCCGGCAGAAAATGGAATGGCAGGATAGCTCAGGGGTAGAGCGGAGGATTCATAAGCCTTAGGTCCGGAGTTCAAATCTCCGTCCTGCTACCATTTCCATCTTTGAAAGTTGCGCCATACGATGGCCAAACGTTGATGCTGGTAGTCGCCATCAATGCTTTTGATCCTGCCGGCTGCGCTAATCCCACCAGTGATAGCGGGAATTTTACCGTTCACCAAAGTAGTTGGCATTCTGACACCTTGTTTTGTGCTAATTCTTGAGCCTGTTTTCTGGATATTAAAATTAATTTAAAAAAAAATCAGATACGGCTTGCCAGAGGAGGTTTGATTTGTATATTCGCCGCCCCTCGAGCTGGTTCTGATGATTTAGGACAAGGTTCGGGGGGACAGATGAAAGCTGCGGGAAGGCAGTTAAACTATCGGGTTGCTCCGGATAAGAAGCGGTTTTCGAGGTCACTTTATATACCTCGTGCCTCTTGGGCGCACCTCGGTGGTTATAATTGTTTTCCATCTACCTAATTCTTCAATTATCATGACGGTGATCACACACCCATATAACTCTCCAATAATCCATTCAAGTTATGCCTACTATTAACCAGCTCGTCCGCAAGGGACGCAAATCTCCCGTGACCAAATCCAAGTCACGTGCCTTGAACAACTGCCCGCAGCGTCGTGGCGTTTGTCTCCAGGTGATGACCCGCACACCTAAGAAGCCTAACTCCGCTCTCCGTAAAGTCGCCAAGGTGCGCCTTACAAACGGCCAGGAAGTGATCGCCTACATCGGTGGTGAAGGTCACAACCTCCAAGAGCACTCCATCGTTCTTGTTCGTGGTGGTCGAGTAAAAGACCTTCCAGGTGTTCGCTACCACATCGTTCGTGGTGCTCTTGATACCCTCGGAGTTGATAAGCGTGCGCAGTCGCGCTCCAAATACGGAACGAAACGTCCGAAGAAGTAAAACTTCTTACATACTCAATATTTCAACTATTCATTCATAATACCATGGCCCGCCGCAAAAAAATCTACAATCGTCCTGAGACACGCGACCCCCGTTATGACAGCCCCGTTGTTGGTAAGCTGATCAGCAAGGTAATGCGTGACGGTAAGCGTTCTATTTCCGAGCGCATCGTCTACTCTGCAATCGATAAAGCAAACGAGGGAACTGACACAATCGATCCTCTCGAAGTTGTTACTCGCGCACTTGAGAATGCCAAACCACGTGTTGAGGTGAAGAGCCGACGTGTTGGTGGTGCTACATACCAGGTGCCGCTTGAGGTCGATCTCGGTCGTTCCGAGTCACTCGCTATGCGCTGGTTGGTGACGTTTGCACGTAATAAGAAAGGTACACCTATGCATGTTGCTCTCGCTAACGAGATCAAGGACGCCGCCAACAACCAAGGTAATGCCGTTCGTAAACGCGACGACATGCACAAGATGGCTCAAGCTAACCGAGCGTTCGCACACTTCCGCTGGTAATTTTAAACCTCCAGCGGTTTTTCTTTTTTATCCGATAGGAAAACCCAACCGCCCTCCGTCATGAGCACGACTCCCAACCATCCAAACCGCCCATACCCTCTGGAGCGGACGCGGAATATTGGGATCGCTGCGCACATTGACGCAGGTAAGACCACGCTCACTGAGCGCATTTTGTTCTATACTGGCATGATTCACCGCATTGGTGAAGTGCATGACGGTGCCACGGTTACCGACCACATGGAGCAAGAACGCGAGCGCGGCATCACCATCACCTCTGCTGCTGTCACCTGTGAATGGGTGCAGCACGAGAACGACGGTGTTTTTAAACTCTTCGAACAAGAGAAGCAACGCATCAACATCATCGATACCCCGGGGCACGTTGATTTTACCGCTGAGGTTGAACGTTCACTGCGTGTGCTTGATGGCGCAATTGTTGTGTTCTGTGCTGTTGCCGGCGTGCAACCACAAACTGAGACGGTTTGGCGTCAGGCTGACAAATATGGCGTCCCGCGTATCGTGTTTGTCAATAAAATGGACCGCACCGGCGCAGACTTCGAAAGCGTCTTCAATGATGTGGAGAAAAAGTTTGGCGTCAAAGCCGTGCGCATCCTTATCCCGATCGGTGCCGAGGAAAACCTCCAAGGCCAGATCGATGTGGTAAATCTCAAAGGTATTTTCTACAAGGATGATGATGTCATGGGCTCGACTTTTGACATACGCGACCTTGAGGGCGACCTGCTCGCCGAGGCCGAGTCCGCTCGTGAAGAACTTATTTCCATCCTCTGCGACTGCGATGAAGAGCTCGGCGAAAAGTTCCTCATGGAGGAGGAAATTACACCAGCGGACATCAAGGCAGCTCTCCGACGCGCCACTATTACCAATCAGGTTGTTCCCGTCACTGGCGGTTCCGCATTCAAGAACAAAGGGGTTCAGTTCCTCGTCGATTCCGTTGTGGATTATCTTCCCAGCCCACTCGACATCCCCGCCGCAGTCGGCACAGAGGCCGATAACGAGGAGGTCGAAGTTGCCGCTGAAACAGATGACAACGCCAACTTCTGCTCCCTCGCATTCAAGCTCTGGGCAGACAAATATGTTGGCAAACTTGTGTTTTTCCGTGTCTACTCTGGCACCGTCTCTAAGGGAGACATGGTCTACAACCCACGCACCCGTAAGAAGGAGCGTATTGGCCGTCTGATCAAGATGCATGCTGATAAGCACGAGGATATCGAAACCTGTTACTCGGGCGATATCGCAGCTATCGTTGGCCTCAAAAACGTGCAAACAGGAGACACGATCTGCGAGCAGAAGTTCGACATCATGCTCGAGCCGCCACTGTTCCCTGAGCCCGTCATCTCCATGGCTGTAGAGCCCAAGACCGTTGCCGATCAGGAGAAAATGTCCATCGCTCTCGCTCGCTTATCCGATGAAGACCCCACGTTTGTGGTCAAAACCGATGAAGACACTGGCCAGACCATCATCTCAGGTATGGGTGAGCTTCACCTCGAGGTCATCGTCGATCGCATGAAGCGCGAGTTCAAGGTTGAGTGTGGTGTGGGTAAGCCCCAAATCGCCTACCGCGAAACTATTACCAAAGCTGCTGACGGCGAAGGTAAGCTTGTTAAACAGTCCGGTGGCCGTGGCCAGTATGGACATGTGATTCTCGACATCATTCCGGGCGAAAAAGGCAAAGGGCTCACCACTGAAAACAAGCTTGTTGGCGGCGCAATTCCTAAAGAATTTGTCAATGCCGTCTTTGCAGGTGTCCGCAACGCCATGACCAATGGCGTGATTGCCGGATACCCTGTTGTAGATGTTCACGTCAATGTAACCGACGGCTCATACCACGATGTCGACTCAAATGAGAACGCCTTCAAAATGGCAGCTATCCTCGGTATGAGAGATGCTTTTCAGAACGCAGGTCCAATTCTACTTGAACCTGTCATGGACGTTGAAGTCACAACCCCTGAAGAGCATCAAGGTGATATCATGGGTGATCTCAACCGCCGTCGTGGTCAGATCCAAGAAATCGAGAACAAGCCGACGCATGCAGTTCTCAAGGCACACGTGCCACTCGCCGAAATGTTCGGCTACTCAACTGCCATACGCACTCTCTCCAGTGGTCGTGCTGACTACACGATGAAACCATCAAGTTTTGAAGAGGTTCCACAGACCGTTGTGGACGCCATAACCAACGAATACGCTTATGCTAGCTAACTGCACCAGCTAGAAAATTAAACCAACTAACCCGATCTAACAAACATCCGTCATGCAACAGCAGAAAATCAGAATCCGCCTCCGAGCCTACGACCATCGCGCTATCGACAAATCCGCTATCGAGATTGTTGAGACAGCCAAACGTACCGGAGCTAAAGTCGCTGGGCCCGTCCCGCTTCCCACCCGCATCGAGAAATTCTCCGTGAACCGCTCCGTGAACCAAAATAAAAAGTCCGCCGAACAGTTTGAGATTCGCACACACAAACGCATGTTAGATATCGTAGATCCTACCGCACGCACCGTGGACGAGCTCAAGAAGCTTAACCTTCCCGCCGGTGTAGACATCGCAATCAAGATCTGACCCTAACTCTTTTCCCATTTTTCAATAAATACTCACCAATCATTATTATGGCACTAGGACTACTAGGTAAAAAAGTCGGCATGACCCGCGTTTTTGACGCAGAAGCCGGCACATCCATTCCCGTTACCGTCATCGACGTAGCAGGTAACGAATTTCTCCAAGTTAAAACATCTCAGACCGACGGCTACTCAGCCGTTCAAGTCGGTTATGATGACCAGAAGGAGTTCCGTTTGAGTTTACCCCAGCGTGGGCACTTCAAGAAAAGCGGCACTTCTCCCAAGAAGCTAATCAAGGAATTTCGTTTCGACTCCGATGCTGAGATTCCTAACACCGAGGAAGATCATCCTGGAGCTGCCGTCTTTGAAGACGGTCAATGGATTGACGTCATCGGCACAACCAAAGGCAAGGGTTTTCAGGGTGTTGTGAAGCGTTACAACTTCGCTGGACAACCTGACTCACACGGCCACATGATGCACCGCCGTCCTGGTGGCGTAGGTGCTGGAACATGGCCTGGGCGTATCTGGAAAAACAAGAAAATGCCCGGTCGTCACGGTGTGTATAACCGCACAGTGCAAAACCTCAAGGTCGTGCAAGTCCGTGCGGAAGATAACGTCATTCTCGTGTCGGGTGCCGTTCCGGGTCCAAAAGAAGGTTATGTAACCATCCGTCCAGCTATCAAGAAAACAGCCAAGTAGGTTTTAACATCTTACAAACATCAAAGAAACCATGTCTAAAACACTCTCAATCGCAGACGCGCAAGCTGCAAACATCCAAGTGATCGAAGGTCATAAGGGTGATCAGGCTGTGCACGATCTCATCACCGCTTACCGCGCAAATCGCCGTAGCGGTACTGCTTGCACCAAAACTCGTGGTGAAGTCAAGGGCTCTAATAAGAAGCTATGGAAACAGAAAGGCACCGGCCGCGCCCGTGCAGGTACTACCAAAAACCCCGTTTGGCGTGGTGGTGGTATCGTTTTTGGCCCTCGCCCTCGCGACTATTCGAAGACCGTAAACAAAGGGACCCGCAAACTTGCCCTGCGCAAAGTGCTTGGTGACCTTATCGGTGCCGGAAATGTCATCTCAGTGCCTTCTTTTGAAGTCGCTGATGGTAAAACCAAGTCATTCGTAGCTGATGTCAAAAAGCTCACAGAGGCACGAAACACTCTGATCGTAGCTGAGAGCTTCACCGACAAAACTTACCTCGCTGGCCGCAATGTCGAGAATGTGCTGCTTATCACTGCATCTGAGATGAACATCGAGCAGCTCTTGCTTGCTGACACGATCATCTTGGTTGAAGACGCCTATGAAACTCTTGCTCGCAGGACAGCCTAAACATCCAACCATCTCATAAACATGAAAGATATTTATCAAGTCATCGACACCGTTCTCATTAGTGAGAAAGCAACTCTCCTACAGGAGAAAAACAACGAATACGTGCTCAAGGTTGCCCCCAATGCAAACAAGCTTGAGATTAAGCGCGCCGTCGAACAACTGTTCGGCAAAAAAGTCGAAGCCGTCCGTACACTTAACGTTTCCGGAAAAACTAAACGTGAACGCCGTGCAGATGAAGGCAAGACCGCGAGCTGGAAAAAAGCCATCGTCCGACTTAAGGAGGGTGAATCACTCGACCTTGTTTAACACGTTCTACACTCATTCAACCTAACCGCTGAAAAACGATAACATCGAACCCAATAGCGAATCATGCCTCTAAAAAAATTCAAACCAGTGACCCCTTCAAACCGCTACAAAGAGTGGCCAAGTTATGAAGAGATCACCAAAACTACTCCAGAAAAAAGCCTTACTCGTCCCCTCAAAAAGAGTGGTGGACGCAACAACCAAGGACGCATCACCTGCCGCCACAAGGGTGGTGGGCACAAGCGCAAATACCGCCTTATTGACTTCAAACGTAACAAGGTCGATGTGGTCGCGACAGTGCATAGTATCGAGTATGATCCTAACCGCACTTGCCGTATCGCTCTGATACAATACGAGGATGGAGTTAAAAGTTACATCCTTGCCCCTGTTGGGCTGGAAGTTGGAGCTACCGTCATTGCCAGCGAGACAGCACCTCCCAAGCCGGGCAATTCCATGACATTAAGCAATGTGCCTCTGGGAACATCCATCCATAACATTGAGATGAGTCCAGGTTCCGGTGGCAAGATTGCACGGTCTGCTGGGCAGCAAGCCATCCTCACTAACCGCGAGGAAGGTGGCCATGCACTTGTAAAAATGCCATCTGGAGAAATTCGCAAGTTTAACCAAAATTGCCGTTGCACAATCGGTCAGGTTGGTAATCGCGATCACATGAACGAGGTTTCTGGTAAAGCAGGCCGCTCACGCTGGAAGGGTATCCGCCCTACTGTTCGCGGTATGTGCATGAACCCAGTCGATCACCCCAACGGTGGTGGTGAGGGTAAGTCCAAGTCCGGCGGTGGTCGTCAGCACCTCAAGTCTCCATGGGGACACGCCAAAGGTCAGAAAACTCGTAAGAAGTATAAACCTTCCAACAAATTCATCGTTTCTCGCCGCAAGAAAAAGTAGGCGATCAATCATTCCAAATTCTTAATTCTAAATTCCTAATTAACTATGCCACGCTCACTTAAAAAAGGCGCATTCGTTGACCAAAAGCTGCTCGCCAAAATCGATGCAGCAGAAGCCAGCGGTGACAAGAAGCCGATCAAGACCTGGAGCCGTAAGTCCGTGATCACTCCGGATTTCGTTAACCACACATTTCACGTTCACAACGGGAAGTCCTTCGTGACTGTCTACGTGAATGAGAACATGGTTGGCCACAAACTCGGTGAATTCTCACCCACCCGCATCTTCAAGGCTCACGGTGGTATCGGTAAGAAGTAATTTTTTCTGAGTTCCTAATTTTTCTGCTCATCATGCAATCACCACGCACCATCACAGTAGCTATCGCCGGAGTTTTTCTCTTTGGTGCGGCCGCCACGTGTATGGCGCAGGCTGGTAATGCATTGGCAAAAGATGGAACGAAAGATCGAGAAATTCGCCAGCTCAAGATACAGCTGAAACAGAGCAAGGCACGCTACCATGTGTTAAGCCGTGACCTCGCCGCATCCAAACGTCATGAGGAAAAGCTTAGCAGGCAAGTAACTGAGCTTAAGCTCAGTTTCATAGCCTTGCGCGACGGGCTACTCAGAGGTGGAGATCAAGCTATTCTTGATGCGGTTAAGAATGCTGAGGTCCTTGATAAACGTAATAGGAGTATCGAAACTGCGGTCCACGGCATGGTAGCCAACCTACGCGAATACCTTCGCACAGCTGTGGCAGCAGATCCAGATGCACGAGTTCATTTGGAAACTTCCATGAGAGAGCTTGACGCGGCGCTCGGATTAAGGCAAAAGCCGCGCCCACAGATGGCTCATGGCAATCTGCAACATGCAAAAATCGTCAGTATTGATCCCGAAAGCGGAGTGCTGGTGGTCAATGCTGGAGCAACTCAATCAGTTAATCGCGGTATGACTTTCGACATCATGCGCGGTAACCGAAAAGTCGCCGAGGCAATCGTCGCAGACACCAGAAGAGATTTCAGTGGCCTTCTCCCAATCTCCCAATCAAACCCCGAGGAACAGATCCGCATAGGCGACGTCGCCACCGTAAAAACATCACAACGCTAATTCAGCATCCAACACTTTACATTCAACCTTTTCAACTAACTAAAACGATGGAAGTTAAATCCACTTACAAATACGCCCGTATCTCGCCCAAGAAGGCTCGCGATGTGGCCCGTGCCATTCAAGGCATGCCTGTATCCGATGCCCTTGACGCACTTGCCTACACACCGCGCAAGGCAGCTAACCTCATTGGTAAGACGCTCAAGAGCGCCGTTGCCAATGCTGAGAACAATCACGAGCTGATTGCGGATGAGCTCACTATCAAGGAAGCTACTGTTGGCGACGGTCCAACATTCAAACGTTTCAAACCTCGTGCACGTGGATCAGCAGGTGCCATCCGCAAACGCACTAGCCACCTCTATATTGTGCTCACTGACGAAGAGGAAATCCCTGAGCCTCGCGAGCGCTCTTCCAAGCCGAAGAAGCGTAATCAAGTGGCCAAGCCAAACAAAAAGAAAGCAACGGCAAAGAAAGTGGAGAAAAAAGAAGAGGCTCCAGTAAAAGAGGAAGCTCCAGCAAAAGAAGAGGCTCCAAAAGAAGATGCTCCAAAAGAAGTCGAGGAAGTAAAAGCCGAGGAGCCAGTGGTAGATGCACCAAATGCCAAAACTGAAGACGTTTCCGAAGACGAAGCCAAATAATTTTAAATAAATACTCACAACTCAACACTCTAAACCATGGGCCAGAAAATTAATCCGATCTCGTTCCGTCTCGCCGTCAATAAAGACTGGCGCTCGAAGTGGTATGCCTCCGGCAGCGACTACACTGACAAATTGCACGAAGATCTTAAGATTCGTAAGTATCTTAAGAAGCGCCTGCACATGTCTGGCATATCTAAAGTAATCATTGAGCGCGCATGGAATAGTGTGCGTGTTACCCTCTCAACAGCAAGACCTGGTCTTGTGATTGGACGCAAGGGCTCAGAGATTGAGAAGATGACTAATGATCTATCCAAGCTCTGCGGCGGTAGCCAAGTGAAGATAGATATCCTCGAGATTCGTAAGCCTGAGCTTGATGCCCAGCTTGTTGCAGAAAACGTTGCCATCCAGCTTGAGCGCCGTATCGCATTCCGTCGTGCCATGAAGCGTTCTATCCAGACTGCTATGGAGTTCGGTGCCGAAGGTATCCGTATCCGTTGTGGCGGTCGCCTTGGTGGTGCTGATATCGCCCGTGCCGAGTCCTATCGTGAGGGCACTGTGCCGCTTCAAACACTTCGCGTGCCCATCGATTATGGCTTTGCTGAAGCAGCTACTGTTTACGGAATCATCGGTATCAAATGCTGGATTAACAAGAAGGAAGAAAAAGAACAGCAAGGCGGCGGAGGAGGTCGTCCACGTGGTGGCCAACGCCGTGAGCGCAGTAATAACCGCTAACATCGATTCAAAACGAGCAGCTTTACCTATTTATAAACTTTAAAAACAGGAGGATAATAACATGCCATTAATGCCCAAAAGAGTTAAGTTCCGCAAAACCCAGCGCGGAAACCGTGGCGGTAACGCCCAGCGTGGAAATACCGTGAGTTTCGGTGACTTTGGCCTTCAGTGCCTCGGTCGCGGATGGATGACCAACCGTCAAATCGAAGCATGCCGTGTTGCTATTAACCGCAACCTTAAACGTAAGGGAAAAGTTTGGATTCGCGTCTTTCCTCATAAATCGATCACTGGTCGGCCACCTGAAACTCGTATGGGTAAGGGTAAGGGCGCAGTCGAGGCATGGGTCGCTGTGATCCGCCCTGGCACAATGCTTTTCGAAGTCGCTGGTGTTCCTGAAAGCGCTGCTAAAGAGGCACTCCGCCTTGCATCCTACAAGCTTGGTGTTCCTACACGATTCATCGTTCGTGGTAATCACGGGTAGTAGAATAAATGACTAAAAATCACTAATTACAAATTCACAGAGCTATGCCTCAAACAAAAATTACAGAAATCCGCGAGCTTACGACTGAGGAGCTCACTAGCCGTTTGCGTGACCTCAAGCAAGAGGCGCTAAATCTGCGTCTTCAGCAAGCCACTGGCCAGCTGGAGAACACTGCACGCCGTCGTATTGTGCGTCGTGAAACAGCACGTGTGCAAACCGTCCTCTCTGATCGCCGTAACCAGCAAAGTTAACTCCAATTAAATCCCTAAACATTTCCTATTATGAGCGAATCAAAAACTCAAACTGCCGGCCTGCGTAAAACTCGGGTTGGAATCGTTGTTTCAACTTCCATGGATAAGACCATTGTTGTCGAATACACTAACCGGGTGCCACACCCGCGTTTCAAGAAAATCATCAAGCGTTCCAAGAAGTTCTACGCGCACGATGAGAACGGCGATGCCGCTGTAGGTGACAAAGTTAGTATCATTGAAACTAAGCCTATTTCAAAAAAGAAGTGCTGGAAGCTCCAAGAGGTGCTCACTCACTAATTATCCATTCGTAATTTTAAATTTCTAACTATCTATTGTCATGATCCAGATGGAATCAAAAGTTCAAATCGCCGATAACACCGGTGCGCGCGCTGCCAAAATGATTGGCGTAATCGGTAAGCGCACCAAGGTGGCCCGCGTCGGCGACGTCATCACCGCTCACATCCGTGAGGCAATCCCAACCGCCAGCATCAAAAAAGGTGAGGTAGTCAAAGCTGTTGTGGTACGTTCTGCATACCCTGTCCGCCGTGCGGATGGTTCTGTGTTACGTTTCGACAGCAACGCTATCGTCATCATCGATAAAGACGGCAACCCTAAAGGAACCCGTATCTTCGGGCCTGTAGCTCGTGAGTTACGCGAGAAACGCTTCATGAAAATTGTCTCCCTCGCACCTGAGGTCCTCTAATCATCAAAACTCAAATTTTACCATGTCCAAGACACACGTAAGTAAAGGTGACGAAGTCAAAGTCATCGCCGGCAACCACAAAGGCAAACAAGGAACCGTTCTCGCTGTCAATGCAGAGAAGGGCCAAGTTGTTGTTGAAGGTGCACGCATCATGAAGAAAGCCATCGCAAAGTCCGAGGCAAACCCAGATGGTGGCATTATCGAACAAGATGGACCTATCGCCATCTCCAATGTCAAAAAAGTCTAAATCATTTCTAACGAAAACCCAAACCGCGCTTAAGCGACTAAACATTAAGCTGACCCGCAATTATGAAACCAACACTACAAACATTCTACCAAGAAAAGGTAGTTCCTGAGCTTACCAAAGAGCAGGGATACAAGAATCCTCACCAGGTGCCGCTCCTGGAAAAAATTGTTGTTACCACGCACGTGGGCAACGCAGGCGACCGCAAACAAGCTGTTGAGGATGCCGTCGAAGAAATCGCACGTATCACCGGCCAGAAGCCGAGCATCTCTTACGCCCGTAAATCTGTGGCCAGCTTCAAGGTTCGTGAGGGTGAAGCCGTTGGTGCTCGTGTTACTCTGCGAGGCAACCACATGTGGGAATTCCTCGATCGCTTCATTAACATCACCGCTCCTAACATTCGTGATTTCCGTGGAATCACACCGAAGAGCTTTGATGGGCGCGGTAACTACGCACTCGGTATTAACGATCAATCTATTTTCCCTGAAGTGGAGCTCGACAAAATCAAGCGCCAGCTTGGATTCGATCTCATCTTCGTCACATCTGCTAACACAGATGACGAAGGTCGTGCGCTTCTCAAAGCACTCGGTATGCCGTTCCGTGAGAACAAGAAAGCCGACGATGCTGCCTAACTCACAAACACATTTCAACCATCTAACTATTTACAAGCACTATGGCAGTTTTAAGTGATCCCATTTCCGATTTTCTCACCCGCCTGAAGAACGCATCACGCGCAGGCAACGAGACTTTTACCGCACCTTATTCAAAGATCAAAGAGGCAATCGCTCAGATCCTTCAAGATGAGGGTTACATCTGGAACTACGAGGTGGATACCACCGGCAAGTTCAATGAGATTAAGGTGAAGGTCAAATATTCAGACAGCGGCACTGCCGTTCTCACAGATCTAAAGCGTATTTCCAAACCAGGAATCCGCCGCTACGTCGGTGCGGGAGAAATCCCGCGTGTCCTCAACGGTCTAGGCATCTCCATCGTTTCTACGTCCAAAGGACTGAAGACTGGTGCAGCTGCTCGTAGAGAGAAGCTTGGTGGCGAAGTACTCGCCTTCGTGTGGTAACCCCACGCAATTTCAAACCATCTAACCAAAGGAGGATAATACCATGTCACGTATTGGATTAAAAACAATCACCCTGCCCGATAAAGTCAGCGTCAAGTCTGATGCCGCGGGCACCGTCACCGTCGAAGGCCCTAAGGGCAAACTCGAGTGGACCATGCCAGAAGGCATTACACTTGAGGAAGAGGACGGAACCGTCACCGTGAAGCGTGCTTCCGAGCACCGCCGCTGCCGAGCACTTCACGGCACGTCCCGCAGCTTGATCAGCAACATGATTGAGGGCGTCAGCAATGGCTTTTCCAAGCAACTGGAAATCCAAGGTGTTGGTTTCCGAGCTGCTGTTAAGGGTAAGAACCTAGATCTCAGCCTCGGCAAGAGTCACCCGATTCTTCACCCCATTCCTGAAGGCCTCACTGTCACTGTTGATAGCAACACCAACATCAAGGTGGAGGGAATCAACAAGCAGGTCGTCGGTCAGTTTGCCGCCGAAGTTCGCCGTTACTACCCACCTGAGCCATTTAAGGGCAAGGGAGTCCGCTACGTTGGCGAGCGCGTCCGCCGCAAAGCCGGTAAGAGCGTCCAGTAATCGCTACACCGACTATCATTTATAATATACTAACTACTTTAGCACAATGAGCACTCTCAACCGAAAGAAAGTTCGCCAGCGTATTCACCGCCGTATTCGTAAGAAGGTGACTGGCACTAACGCATGCCCACGCCTCGCCGTGAACTACAGCAACCAACATATCTATGCTCAGGTGATTGATGACACAGCAGGTAACACCCTCTGTGCTGCGTCTAGCCTGGACAAAGGTGTTGAAAACGCCGCATCAAACCAATCCACTGCCGAGAAAGTAGGTGAACTTGTTGCCAAGCGCGCCAAGGAAGCCAAGATCGAGAAAGTGGTATTCGACCGCGGTGGTCACCTCTACCACGGTAAAATCAAAGCACTCGCTGATGCCGCACGCAAGGCAGGTCTTCAATTCTAATCACTCACGCATTTTATATCATGTCTGATAATCCAACAGAAAACAACACTCCCGAGGAGAAGCCTGCAGAAACTCCTGCACCCGCTGCTGAAGCTGCCGCTCCTGCTACTGATGCATCCGCTGCCGAGGCACCAATAACCACTGCACCTGAAGCAGCTGCCGGGGCCAAGCCAGAAGGCGACAGCCGTGGTGGACGCGACAATCGTGGTGGCCGTGGTGGCCGTCGTGGTGGACGCCCGCAGCGCCAAGCTCCGCCAAAGCCAATGACAGAGGATGGTAAGGAATTGACTGAAAAAGTCGTCTTCATCAACCGTTGTGCTACAGCTACCAAAGGTGGACGTCGCTTCAGTTTCTCCGCCTTGATGGTTTCCGGTGATAAGGAAGGCCGCGTAGGTGTCGGATTTGGCAAAGCTAAAGAAGTTGCCGAGTGTATTCGCAAGGGGAGTGATGACGCGAAGCGTTCATTGGTCCGCATGAAAATCGTCAACGGTACCATCCCGCACGAAGTGCAAGCTGAGCACGGTGGCGGTGTTGTTCTCCTCAAGCCTGCGAGCCCCGGAACGGGTATTATCGCGGGTGGTGGTGTTCGTGCCGTTTGTGAGGCCGTTGGTATTACTGACGTCCTTGGTAAGAGCCTTGGGTCAAACAACCATGCCAATGTAGTGAAAGCAACTATGAAGGCCCTTTCAGAGCTGCGTACCCGTGAGGAAGTTCTCGCAAGCCGCGGCAAGAAAGTCAAAGAGTCGCTCTAGACTTAAACTCCAAGTTCCAAAAACCAAAAACCAAATTTAGAAATGAACTTACATTCTCTCAAACCAAACCGCGGAGCTAAGCACCGTGTGAAACGTCTCGGCTGTGGTGAAAGCTCCGGCTTAGGCAAGACATCAGGTCGTGGTCACAAAGGCCAGAAGTCCCGCTCAGGCGGCGGCGTTCGCCCCGGCTTCGAGGGTGGTCAGATGCCACTTCACCGTCGTCTACCCAAGCGAGGATTCAACAATATCCGATTCCAAGATAAGATTGCCGTGGTCAATGTTTCCTCCCTCAATGAGCGCTTTGAAGATGGTGACACAGTCAACATGGAAACACTCAAGCAGGCACGTCTTGTTAAAGGAACATATGATGCGGTAAAATTATTAGGTAATGGCAGCATCGAGAAAAAGCTTACCGTGGAGGGCTGCAAGGTCAGCACATCTGCAAAAGAGAAAATCGAAAAGGCTGGGGGAACCATCACGGAAGCTGAGAAATCTTCTAAGTAAACCTAGTACTTCATCCCGCAAATAACTTGTTTATCGAGGGGAAGTGCTTGCGCACTTCCTCTCTATGCATATAAACCGAGCGCACACGCCAGAAAACTGGTAACTCTAAAACTTCAACTGATAAATTTAATTCAATGATCTCCGCATTTGCGAGCACATGGAAAGTCCCGGAACTTCGGGAGCGTATCCTTTTTACCTTGGCGATGATTGTCATCGTCCGTCTTGGCGTTCATGTTACCCTCCCGGGTGTTGACGCCAGCGTAATTGACCGATTCCTAACTGCCAAGCAGGCTGCTGGTGGTGATGAGGGTGCTGGTGCTGCTGTGGGTGCCATGCTAGGCTTCTTCTCCGGTGGTGGTCTGCAGAAAATGGGAGTATTTGCCCTCGGAATTATGCCCTACATCTCGGCATCGATTATGATGCAGCTGATGACAGCGGTGGTCCCCAAGCTCTCCAAGCTGGCCAAGGAGGATGGAGGTCGTCAAAAAATCACGCAGTACACCCGTTTTGTCACAATAGTGATTGCTCTTGTGCAGGGCTACCTTCTTGCTATCAGCCTGAAGAACCCAGGCAATATTCCCGGCCTTGGTGGTATATCTAAGTATGGTGAAGTAGTGCCTGGTCATGACTTTGCGTTTATCGCCATGACGGTGTTAACCATCGTTACTGGAACTTTGTTGCTGATGTGGATTGGTGACCAGATTACCGAGCGTGGCTTGGGTAACGGTATTTCGCTGATTATTACGGTAAACATTATCTCTGCGCTACCAGGTTCGCTGGTCATTACATGGCAGACACTCGTATCTGGGAATAATGCGGGTCCCGGAGCTTCGGCATTCTTGGTCTTCCTCGTGGCGTTTCTGTTGTTCGTGATCGCCGCGACTATTGCCATTACGCAAGCTCAGCGCCGAATTGTGATTCAGTATGCTAAACGTGTCATGGGCCGCAAACAACTTGGGGGGCAGACTCAGTATCTTCCACTCAAGGTGAACTACGCTGGTGTGATGCCGATCATTTTTGCCACTGCTATTCTCTCGCTTCCTGCATTTATTCTACAGTCCGCATTCCCCACGCAGGAATGGTCACAGAAGGTTCAGAATGCTCTAGCTGGCGGTGAACTTACTTACTACCTTGTTGCTGGTGTGATGATCTTTTTCTTCTCCTACTTCTGGGTGGCGACTATGTTCCAGCCCAGCGAGATCTCGGAAAATCTGAAACGCAGCGGTGGTTACGTTCCCGGTGTTCGCCCAGGAAAGCCCACTGCGGACTTCCTTGATTTCACCATGACTCGCCTAACATTTGCGGGTGCGATCTTCCTGACGATCATTTTCATTCTGCCATGGATTGTTTCTCAAATGCCCCGAGGTATCATTGGTAAGGAACTGCCGTTTATGGTTACTTCGTTCTTTGGTGGCACCAGTTTGTTGATTATCGTTGGTGTGTTGCTCGACTTCATGCGCCAAGTGGAAACCCACCTGCTGCAGCGCAACTACGATGGATTCCTGCGTAAGGGTAAGATTAAGGGCCGCTACGACCGGTTGCAGAACACAGGTGAGCGTGCATCTAATAGCACCATGGTTTACTTACTCGCATTTATCGCTATCCTCATCGTGATTGGTATTTCTTATTGGATTTACCAAGGTAGATAGATCGAAAACGCAATACTTTGACCAATCCGGTTTGCGATTCCCCGCAGACCGGATTTTTTTTGGTAGTATTGCTCTTCGACAAAAACTATTCGTTATTATATATCCACAGATTGATGAGTTCTGCCACTACCGACAAACTATTTCAGGAAATTTTGGCTGCACGTGAGCGAGTTTACGCGGTGGGCGAGGCAACGCCATTGGAGGAGCTTATTTTGCCTAATACGAAAGCCCATGTTTGGGTGAAACGTGAGGATCTCGGGCCGATTAAAGCGTTCAAGTGGCGCGGTGCATACAACGCGATGGCAGCGCTCACCGACGAAGAGCGGGCGAGGGGAGTCGTGGCGGCATCAGCTGGAAACCATGCTCAAGGAGTCGCTCTCGGGGCAGCGGCTCTTGGTTGCGGGGCAGTGATCTTTATGCCTCGATCCACACCAGAGGTGAAGCAACGGGAGGTTAAGCGTTTCGGAGGAAGTGCCGTAGATGTTAGGCTTGTGGGTGATACCTATGACGATGCTGGATTGGCGGCAAAACAATTCTGTGATGAGAACGCAGCTGTTTATATTCATCCTTATGATAATATCGTCACGATGGGAGGGCAGGGCACTTTGGCGGATGAGGTGGTGATGAGTGGCAAAGGGCCGTTCGACCGTGTTTACCTCGCAGTTGGTGGTGGCGGGCTTGCGGCAGCCGTAGCGTGCTGGCTGAAACGCTATTGGCCGGACGTCAAGGTCTACGGTGTTGAGGGATTGGGGCAGGCATCGATGCAGGCTGCGATAAATGCGGGTGAACCGGTGGATCTAGATTATTTGGATGTCTTTTGTGATGGTACAGCCGTGCGTAAGGTGGGTAACCATACTTTTAAATTATGCAATGAGCTACTAGACGGTATTGTGACCGTGACGAATGACGAGGTATGTCAAGCGATTCGTAGTATGTGGGAGAGCTTACGTATTATTCCTGAGCCGAGTGGCGCCATGGCATTAGCTGGTTTTCAAAATCACGATCAATTAGGCGAGATTGCTGATGGTGAGAAAGTGCTTACTGTGGTGTGTGGTGCGAACATGGATTTTGCCCAACTTGGCGGCATCGCTATGCGTGCCGGAATTGGCTCAAAACAACGCCGCTTTTTCCGGGTTCCTGTTCCAGAGGGTAAAGGATCACTTGTTGAATTTCTCGAGGAAATGCCTGCGGATGTGAGTATCATCGATTTGCAGTATGGTAAGGTAGATTCAGACCCCCAGTACCCTGTGATCGGGTTCATTGGAACGGTGAATGATTACGCTGATCTTGACTCTATGTTTGTAAACCGCGGAGTTGAGGCTCTAGATGTGTCGCAGGATGACGATGTGGGATACCGCATCATCAACTACACGCCGGAGTTGTTCACAAACCCACTTTTTATCAACATAGAGTTTCCTGAGCGAGCGGGTGCCTTTCTTGAGTTCATGAAGGGAGTGAAGGATATAGCTAGCCTATGTTACTTCAATTACGCATATTCTGGTGAGCGCGTGGGGCGTGCTTTGGTTGGCATGGAATTTGCATCGTCTGCGGATAGAGACACTTGTATGAGACGCATTGAAGCGATGCAGAGTGCTGGTATTCGAGCTGCTCGTGAAGTCAGTGACGAGACATTCTATCGTCTCACTGGAGCAGAGCGGGAGAATAAGTGAGCTAATCCACTTGATTCCATGCACTTTGGGCTTGCTTGCTACCCACGCAGACGCTAATTCCCCTACACATCAATCATTTCCCATGGGCAAACAACATAACAAAGTCATCAAGCGCAGCCGCCGAAAGCAGTATCTAAAGCGCAAAAAGGAGCAAGTGAAAGCCACAATCTTGGCTGGCAAGTCATCCAAGCCAGCAAAAAAAGTGGCAAAGAAAGCGGCTAAAAAAGCAGCTGTTAAGAAGGTAGCAAAAAAGGCTGTCAAAAAAGCGGCTACTAAGGTGGCAAAGAAAGCGGCTACTAAGGTAGCAAAGAAAGCTGTGAAAAAAACGGCTAAAAAAGCAGCCAAGAAGGCAGCTCCAAAGAAGGACGCAGAGTAGCCCCTTGGAGTAACGTATTTTTTAACATTCAGGCCGGCTGCATTGCGCAGCCGGTTTTGTTTTTGTGTGTTTAGTGGTGATCATTGAAGGCTAGACTCTGGAGGCACAGTAGCTCTTTTGTTAGTCGTTGGTTTGTTACAATCTACTTAAAAATTTCGTAGCATTCGGCTCCAGCCAACCACTTTATGGTTCTCAAAAAATACTGATGATCCACGACGGGGAGCGTAATGTATTGATGGTTGATAGAAAGTTGCAATATGTCCGCGTCTGTTGCAGTAGCCGCTACCGAAGTAAGAACTAAGTCCATGCGAATAGACGGGCATGTAGACATTGTAGTCCCAGCGATCCTCTGATTTCCCGTAACGCTCGCCCGAGAATTTCATATCAGGATGACCCATAGCTAAATACACGGCATGCTTGGTCATCTCTCGATCGATTTTTCCTTCTTTGACAAGCACCTGATGTTTGGTGCTCAGGTTCTTGTAGATCTCGGGATGTTTTAGGATTCGAGATGTCGGTGTGCTGCTACAACTTGATAGAAAAACAGCAATCAAGGAGAGCGTGAGGTAGTAAAATAATTTCATCGTTTTATGGTAACTTAATTTATAGACGTGTGCAATTTATCATTAGTCTCAAAAAAAGTGAAAAAGAAGGTTGCCAAAATAGCGCGAAAACAATCACTCTGATGCAGGCATACATTGCGTGCCCGACAAACAAACAGCGATACATACTTATACCTTATGTCTGAAGAAGTGATTCCAGCCGAAGAATTAGACGATGCCCTGAAGCGCTGCCCCGAGTGGGAAGCAGCAGAAGGCGACGCTATTACCCGAACCATTGAATTCGAAGAATACATGGAGGGGATCGATTTTGTGAACGTCCTCGCGGAAATCGTAAACGAAGCACAGCACTTTCCAGAAATTGATATCCGTGAGAGTGGTGTAACGCTCCGCCTCAAGACCGAGGAAGCCGGAGGTGTCACCGAGATTGACGTCGAGCTTGCTTCACGGATCGATACCTTGGTGGACTAGGCAGGGGTCCCTACTTCGTCCCGCGTCTGCGGAACTACGAAGGGCGCAGCGGGAGACAGATGTCAGAAGCCTGGTAGTTGGCATTGATCGTTTCACAGCGGTGTGCTTGATGCGCGTCGCTTTTTTTATTTCTAGTGCTGAGGCGAACCTCATTCTCCCCCCGAACTTAGAGCTTAAGCGAAAAAAACGCAGTCATACTTTTCGCTTTTGACTGCAGTTATTCAATATTGTCGCTGCCTGTGGGTCTAATTTTGCGCTGGCGTAAGCTCAAGTCTTATAAAGAGCGGCTGAGCTAACTCAGCTAAATTCCGACTGCGTGTATTGAGTAACTTCAGAGTAACTCGGTTGTAGCTCTCTGAATCGCCTGTAGGGCTCCAATTCTCATTTGATACGACGTAATAATCCACATCGCGTAGCATGGCCTGCCAGCTGTCGAGGTTGAACGACATCGATAAATCCCACTTATGAATGGAGGCAGCATCATGGGAAAAAACCAACTGTATTTCACCAGTGGGAGATTCAGAAATCCTAGGCTCACGATCCGGTGCCGCATCTGGCTGAAGGATGTTTGTTCCTAAGAACTGCTCAAGCACATTGGCCCTGCCATCCCCGTCAGCATCATCTGAAGGAAACTGGGCTGCTGCACCAAGGCCTGCACTAAACTCGGAGTAGGTTACGCCAGCATATTCTCCAACTCCCAGAGCTTGAGAATAAGGAGATAAGTCCGATCCGGATTGGAAGCGAATACGATATTTGTAGTCCGCTACCGGGCTTGAGGCGGTGTCGAGATAGGTTCCGCCGCTAGGACTAGTCAAGGTGGTCAAGTTATGCCACGGTCCCGCCGTCGAAACCTGTCGTGCTTCAACGATCACCTCAGTGACTCCGGCAGGATCCGCATTCCAAGACAATTGCGAGGAACCGGATGATTCGCTTACTGTAAAACCCATGGGTCGGGGCAGTGGGTAAATCGGTCGTGAGATGTCCAGATTAAAGACGGGATCAGTTGTGTTTTCCGCCTGATAGACCAGAGCCTCGTTTTGAGAAAAGGCGATCTCATACCAACGATCTCCCTCTTCCTGCATCCCTTTCAGATTCAGATGGTGACGCCAGCCCATTTGCGCGTAGCTTCCCCCATGATTGTGGCCGTTGAGCCAGAGGACTACATTGCGATAACCGTCAAGAATGGTAGTGACTTCATTTGCGTTGTAGAGGGAGTGTCCTGTGTCTTGCGCGTTGTGCACCGGATAATGGCACATAATGACCACGGGTTCGTTGACTAGAAGCGAGGCATCCAGTTCTTTCATCATCCAGATCAACTGTGGCGTGAGGATGCCTGCGTTCCACCAGGGTGAGCCGATATTGGTATCGAAGTAAGTCTTGGCGGTGGTGTATTCCTGCGTCCCCTCGGCGTAATTCAGGTGGCTGTTGTCGCCCTCGAGGACGATGAACTTGAAGCCTTTGTGACGGAAGGAATAGTATGCCTTGTCCTTGAACCCAAAAGCTCTGTATACACTGTGTGGCTTCTTCAGGCCATCGGTATCCTCGTGCGGCACATAGTAATCGTGATTTCCCAGAACCAGATAGCCGGGCACACTTAATTGATCCCATGCACCAAGGATGGCTTCGGTGTTACTCCAGTCCTGCGGTGCCACCGTTGTGGTTGATCCAGGAAACGCGCTGTAGTTAATGTCATCCCAATCAATGATGTCGCCGAGAATCACGCCCCAATCCAAATCTCGCTGGTTCCAATTTGAGATAGCATTGTTCAGGCGAGCCACACTCTCGCGCGGTTCACGGGAGCCCCGTGGATCCGCATCGGCGTATTGGGGATCGGCCACCGCAGCGATTCGGAAGGATTCGCCCACACTTATTTTGATGGTCTGGCTGGCCTTGAAGCCGTTGTCCCCGGTGATCACGAGTGTGTAGTCGCCCGATTGGTTGACGGTGAGCGTGAGTGGTGATTGTCCGGTTACGTCCTGACCATTGAGGGTCGCCGACATCTCATTCTCTGCGGACCAGGTGAAGGTTACCTCACCCGGCTTGGAAATGATTGTAGTTGATGCCGTAAAATTGACGATGGATGGATAGCTCGCGCCAATGGTGCGAATTTCTAGATTGTCGAACTTGCGTGTGCTGGCGCCATATCCTTCTACTCCGATAAACAGGCCGTCATCTGAGGCTGTCTCGGAAATGGTGATGATATCGACGATGACTGGGCCGCTTCCCACATCATAGCCGACGCGGTATTGCGTATTTGTATCGCGGTAGATAAGCAAGGTGAGATCACCAGTCCAAATGCTCCCGATGCCCGTGTAGCTTGTACTCGTCGCAGACCCGTTGCGATACGTGCGGGCACGTAGCGTGTTAGAACTTGGCATCTGCCAGCGAATGCCATCTTCACTTCCCGTATTCGGACTCCGGGTGGTGGTGGAGGCCGTCAGATAAAAGTCGTATGCGGTGCCTGCGGGCACCGTCACTCGAACGAGTTCACCTGCGGCAAGTTGAGCTGTCTTGTGAAAAACAATGGCGGTATTGCCTCTGGCGCTGGTCAGATTTTGTGTGCCCCCTGATACTGCGAAGGAGCCTCCGGTACCGTAAGTGTCGGTGTAGATGTAATCAGCTGATGTGTTGGCACTGAAGTCATCCTGGAAGGTTCCAGCGGTGAGTGTGGAGTTTAAGGTTAGGCCTGCTGTTAAGAGAACGATAGCCCTGTTGAGGTATGAATAGATGCGCGAGACGAATTCCATCAGATGGATTGTTTATAGTGTAAAAAACTGCCCAGCCCAAGACCTCTTATCGAGGCTGAGCTGGGCAGTGTGAATGTTTTCTGCTCCGATGTCGGATTACTTGCGGCGGCGGAGGATCAGTGCCAGTCCACCGAGGCCGAGGAGGGCGGCGGTGGTGGGCTCGGGAATGGCTGCAATCTCAAGATTTTGGAAATTACGAGTAGGCGGTTGATAGGCCTCGAAACCAACAAAGAGGCCGGTATCAGCTGCTGTTTCAGTGATCGTGATGGTATCATTGATGACGATACCACTGCCTGAATCGTGTCCAATGCGATAGGTCGTTGCATCGTCGCGATAGATATAGAGTGCCAGATCTCCAGAGCCGGCGTAAGCGTAAGTAACGTCGGTGGCGGATCCATTCCTGTAGGTGCGCGATTTCAGTGTAGTGCCGTTGTCGAGGTACCAGCGGATACCGTCTTCGCTTCCCGTATTGGGGCCTCGCGTTGTCGAGGATATCGTCAGAAAGGTCTGGGAGGCGCCCGTAGAAATAGTTGTAGTGACAAATTCTCCTGCCTCAAGTTGAGCCGTGTTATGGAATACGTCGTAAGTGTTGCCGCTACCTGGAGTTAGATTAAGTGTTCCGCCAGAAATATCGAATGAGCCTCCGGTACGAAAAGTATTGGTTGCTGTATAGTTCGCTGACGTGTCGGCGCTGAAGTCATCAATAAACAGTGCTGCCTGAGTGGTCATTGGTGTGGCGATGCTAAGTGCTATCAGGGTGGTGTATTTTTGTATTTGTTTCATAATTAATGTGTCGAGCATAGGTTAATACTGAGGTTATTGTTTTTGATTTAGCTTGTGTAGATCTGGATCTGAGTGAGCCATTATTACAAACTCCCTAAGACACGGAAAATCATCGATAAATGTGAGCAAATTTATTGTGTTTTTTTTGCTCCCAAGGGTTTATTGTGAAGTAAACCAAGTATTTTCATCAGCTGAACAATATTTTTGCTCACATTGGCGGGATTTTCTCCGTGTTATAGGTAATACTGAACGTGAACTAGAGAAGTGAAACATCGTGCCCCACAAGAAGAAGCCGTATTTGTCGGCGAGATTACGCGTTTTCAGACGCAGCTGAGGGCGTATATTATCTCTCTGATGCCAGGTGCGAGTGGGGCTGAGGATGTTCTGCAGGAAACCAACATCGTCTTGTGGGAAAAACGGGTGAAGTTTGAGCAGGGGACGAACTTCCGTGCCTGGGCCTGCGCGATTGCCCGATTGGAGGTCAAGGCGCATCGCCGCCGGATGTACCGACTGGGCATGACGATACTGGATGACGATCTTGCAGATCAGTTGGCTGAGCCAATGCAAAGTGATGAGGAGAGACCCGAGGAGCATCTTCAGGCTCTGGAGCTGTGTTTGTCAAAGCTGTCAGAGCCCGAACGTGAATTGATCGAGCACCGGTACTATACCAATGCCACTCTTGAGGAGTTTGCAACGAGGAGTGGACGATCGAGCGAAACTCTGCGTAATCGCCTCTACCGCATCCGCGCAGCACTGCGAAAGTGTGTTAAAGGCAAACTCGCCATCAACGAGACCCGCTTATGAACCGACGTGAACTAGAAATACGATTGCAAGATCTCCTCGAAGGGGAGCTTGAGGTGTCGGTCTTGGATGAGCTTCAGCAGGAGCTGCGCGAGAACCCGGAGGCGAGGGAACTTTACCGAGAATATGTGCGACTGCAAAATGCGCTGCAAATCCGACGGGCAGGTTTGGATCTGGTTGGTGTCGTGCCGATGGATCAGGTTGTCGAGAGGCGTCAGCGGCGTATGTTGCGTAATTCAGGTTTCGCCGCCGCAGCGGTATTGCTCGTTGGGTTATTAGTGATGGCCTTTTTCCTAGTCCGTGAGCAGCCGCCTGCACTGGCATTCACGACCAGCCCCGGGACGGAATTTGTGTTGAGTGGCATGGGTGGGGAAGACTCGCCGCATGGAATGGTCATCGAAGAGGGGACGCGATTGGAAATTAAGCGTGGCATCGTGGAACTCAAGTTTGCATCAGGAGTTCGCGGGATCATCAAGGGTCCGGCCGATCTAACACTTCACCGCGAGGACCTTCTCTACCTGGCCCGTGGCACTGGCTGGTTCGAGGTTCCCGAGGAGGCCATTGGGTTTAAGGTCAAAACCCCCGATCTCGTTCTCACCGATCTGGGGACTGAGTTTGGAATCCTTACCCAGCCGGAATTTCTTGATGAGGTGCATGTATTCAAAGGCAAGGTGGACCTGCTGAACCGTTATGGTCTGAAAAAACAGCAACTTGCTGTCGAAGACGAGGCGTGGGTTGCCGGTCCTGCCGGGCGTTGGAAAAAAATCACTTTGCGCCCGGATCATTTCCTCAAGCAACTTCCCAAGACCGCACCCAAGACCGGAACATACGTGTTTCAGGATGATTTTGAGACCGACACCTCGAGTGACTACACGTCCATTGATTATGCTAGAGGAACTGCCATTCCAGGTGAGTTTTCTATCGACTCCGAAAACAGTAATGTCCTGGAAATTAGGGCGAGTTACGGTGCTCAAGTAGTTCATAAAGAGGCAACCTTGGAAGTGGGGCAATGTTTTAAAACCGACTGGATGACACAGGTTGTGGCGCATAATTCGGTTAAACCATCTACCTCCCAGGTGCTTAACAATGATCCCAAGGGAGTGGGCTATAATGTCCGGCTTAGGGTCGATAATGGGGTGTTTGAGATTGATTTTCGCCGTGGCTCTGAAGGCAGCTATAAATGGTTCAACAACTCACCGTTTACTGCGCCTGATACGTTTTGGGTTGAGCGCTACAGCGCAACAGAATTCGCCTGGTTTCGAGGTGCCTCGGTGAATGAACGAACCAAGATAGCGGAAATTACTTTTGAATCTGATCCTGGGAAATTGTTCGTTGGCCTCCAGGCGTATAAAATGACATCGCGCTTCGATAATCTCGCCATCACGGAGCAAGGAGAAAGCTCGAAAGTCGGCAGGGGTGACGACTCGGCGCAGGGAGAAAGAGACGACTAGACCGCTTAGGTTTGCCAACTTAGCGTGGCAAAAGGATCTCCTCGTTATCCATACCTGTCAGGTTCTTCAGGCCTGAGACAAATCGCCACATAGTGACCATCAGGATGACCATCATCGGGACACCGATCACCGCGAACCCCCAACCTGTTAGTTTGGCGACGCCGTCATTGAAGGCCTCTTGCGAGTGGGTGTTGTCTTTGAGGAAATACAGAGCGAGAAAGTAATTCATCACCATACTGATGAAAAAGGAGCCCGACAGCAGAAGGGTGCCCGAAAAAATGAGCTTCTTGTATTCGGTGGTCTTTTCCTTCTCTTTAACCCGTTTTTCGATGACCGGGATGTTGAAAAAATCGGGGTTGTAGAGGAAGACTCGGACGAGAGGTGTTTTGGTCCAATGAGAGATCAGGATGGTGACGCCAAAGACAAGCGGGATGGCGGCTTCCTTGAGTGCAAACCACTGAGGCGCTTGTGCATCGACCTGGCCATTATCCTGATACGCCATGATGGCGATGCCGCCTGTGAGCAGAATACTCACGACACCAAGGATGGAAAAGAAGTTAGGTTTCTTGGTTTTGATCAGGTGGTGAATGCCGTAAATCACTGGCAAGGAGACTGCCACAAGCATTCCGTAGACTGGGCCGATGTTCCAGATTTTGTCGCCGCTCTTCCCCATGAAGCTGAGCGCCACGATGGGAATGAGCACATTCCACATGATATTCGCCAGCGGGTTCTCTTGTTGTTTTTTAGCCATAGGTTGAAGAATTAAAAATTAGGAATGATGCATTAGGAATTCAAAATTAGAAAATAGCGGCGACCCTGGAATGAGCAGGAGTCGCCGCTATGGTAAAACTTGTTAGTTAGACTTTGCCGTAGATCGACTTGCCGGTGGACAGCAAATCATCGCAGCATTCCTTGAGGCGCTCGCAGAGGCTTTGCTCACCTTTTTTGAGGTAGCCGCGTGGATCGTAAACTTTTTTATTACCGACTTCACCGTCGATCTTAAGCACTCCCTCGATGTTCTCGCACATGTGAGTCACGATGGGGCGGGTGAAGGCATACTGGGTATCGGTATCGATGTTCATCTTGACCACACCGTAACCGAGGGTCTCGCGGATGTCCTCGAGATCTGATCCCGATCCGCCGTGGAAAACGAGGTCCATCTCGGCGTCAGCACCGTATTTTTCGATCACGGCATTCTGGCCGTCACGAAGGATGGTTGGCTTGAGTTGGACCGAGCCCGGTTTGTAAGCACCGTGGACGTTGCCGAATGTGGCGGCAAACATGAAGCGGCCGATGCTGTTGAGCTGCTCATAAACTTCCACCATGTCCTCGGTGGAGGTGTAGAGTTTCTCGGCAGGAAGGCCTGATGTATCGTGACCGTCTTCCTCGCCGCCGACGCAGCCGGCTTCGATTTCGAGGATGATGTTGAGCTCGGCACATTCCTTGAGCAGGCCTTTGGAGATTTCCAGGTTCTCATCGAGTTCCACGACGGAGCCGTCGAACATGTGGGAGTTGAAAAGTGGGCCTTTGCCAGCAGCGATGCGTTCGCGCGAGGCATCGAGCAGCGGACGGAGGAAGGAATCGACTTTTTGCGGGTGGCAATGGTCGGTGTGCAGGCCAACAAGGATATCGTATTTTTCAGCAAGCAGGTGAGTGGCTTCGGCAAGCACGATTGCGCCAAATGCTTCGTCGGCAACAGCGGTGCCGGATGCAAAGCTACCACCGCCGGTGGAAACTTGGATGATGCCATCGGAACCCGCCTCGGCAAATGCCTTGAGTGCACCGTTGATCGTGGTCAGCGAGGTGATGTTGATGGCAGGGTATGCGTAGCCACCTTCTTGGGCGGCATCGAGCATGGCGGCGTATTGTTGTGGTGTTGCTACTGGCATGACGCGGGGCGTTTACCATGCCAATGAGATGCATGCAAGGGGTTGCTGCGGCATTTGTGATAGCTGAAAAAACTACCTTAGGATAAATATTCATCATCTGGACGTCTTTCCGTTGAATTTACGGCATTTTTAGCTTTTTGTGCTCTGCACGAAACTTGTGTATCGCGCGCGGCCGAGAGCCCATCTGGATCCATCTCTGGAATCGGTTTGAGTGCTCTGTAGTTGGGGCCGTTCAGATGGACGTGATATATTCTGCGGGCTAGAAGTCCTCCACCTCTCTACGGATTTCCTCTTGCACCTGCTGGATACTTTTTGAGGTGTCGATGACGCTGGCGAAAGTTTCGGTGCCAAGGCTTAGGAAGAGGTCGCGGCAAAACTGGAGGGCATCTTTTTTTTCAAACTCATTAGTGGCGCCATCGCGTGCACCGATGCGTTCCAGGGCGGTCTTCACGGGGAGGTCGAGAATGATGAGGTGATCAGGTACGGGTGCGAAGACTTCATTCTTGGCACGGATTTCAGTGGGGTCGATACCTCTGTATCCTTGATAGGCCATGGAGGAAAAATAGTAGCGGTCAAGAATGACGATGCCGCCGCGTTTGACGATCGGGTTAATCAGTTCATCGACGTGTTGTTTTCTGTCTTTAAGAAAATACTCAAGCTCGTCCTCTATGGTGAGACGTCCGGTGGTGGCGCTTTCGCGTAACTTACGTCCCCATGGGCCGTTGGTAGGCTCGTGACTCTCGATGACTTCACGTCCCTGAGCGCGCAAGTGCTCAGCGAGTAAGCCCGACTGGGTTGATTTACCAGTGCCGTCGATACCCTCGATAACGATGAGTTTGCCTTCCTTGTTCATTTGGATTTTAAAACTTAAAGTTTAAAGCTTCAGCCATGCTTCGATGCCTCCTGCGACGTTGTGCACGTTAGTAAAGCCGTTGTTGGTGAGAAATTCGCAGGCATGCGCGCTACGCATGCCGGACTTACAGTGGATAAGGATTTCGTGGTCGCGTCCCATTGCCTCCAACTCAGGGATAATCGTGGGGAACTCACCAAGGGGAATGAGTCTTGCCGTGGGAATATTAGCAACGTCGTGTTCCCAGGTCTCTCGGACATCAAGTAGAGTGCCTGTAAAGCCAGACGCGAGTGTATCCTTGAGCGCGGATACGGAGATTTCTGAAGTGTATGGTGTCATATTATCTTGGTTAGGAATGCCGCAGAATTGGTTGTAGTCAATGAGTTTGGTAACGGTCGGGTTTGCGCCACAGAGTGGGCATTCGGGGTCACGGCGTAGTTTGAACTCACGGAAGGTGGTTTGTAAGGCATCGTAGTGAAGTAGTCTGCCGAGTGGCGGCTCGCCTGTGCCTAACAATATTTTAATGGCCTCCATGGCTTGCAGGCTGCCCATGATGCCGGGCAGCACTCCTAATACGCCGGCTTCAGCACAGCTGGGCACGCTGCCTGGGTCGGGTGGGTCTGGCAACATGCAGCGGTAACACGGGCCTCCCATGTGTGGGGCAAACACGCTAAGCTGACCTTCGAAACGGAAAATTGACGCGTAGATATTAGGTTTTTTCAGGAAAAAAGATACGTCGTTGCTCAAGTAGCGGGTAGCGAAGTTATCGGTGCCGTCGATGATGACATCGTAGTCCTTGGCAATTTCTAGTGCATTCTCTGAGGTGAAATTACATGCGTGTTTTTCAATTTGCACGTGTGGGTTGATGTCATTGAGCCGAGCCTCACCGCTGTCGAGTTTACTCATTCCGAGAGTTGATTGGCCGTGCAGGATCTGGCGTTGTAGGTTGGAGAGTTCGACGAAGTCAGGGTCGATAATACCGATCCGGCCAACTCCTGCTGCGGCGAGGTAAAGCGTGGATGGTGAGCCAAGTCCCCCCGCGCCGATGCAGATCACGGAGCTATTTTTTAATTGTTCCTGCCCCTCGAGTCCGACCTGTTCCAGTGTGAAATGGCGGGCATATCGGGCTTTTTCCTCGTTGCTAAGCACAAGGCTATTCTGAATGGTGAATAGAGAATAGTGAATGCTAAATTCGATCTATTTGGTGACTCGGTATTTTGGCTTGGGCAAGCTGGGGGATTTTTTGCTATCTTCAAGGAGTATGGACACTGCTTTTTCAAGCTGCACGTCCTTACCCCTGCTGAGTTCGCCGGGTTTGTTCCAGATCGTGTAGTGTGGCTGGGCGCCGTTGAGCTCCATGTCCTTACCATCGCTGGAGCTGAACCAGCCGCGGAAGGGGAGACGGAGGGTGCCGGCATCGAGGATGGCAGTGCTGCCAGTGGAGATGACTCCGCCGGCAGTAGCCACGCCAACGATTTTTCCGCGATTGAGATTACGGATTGCGTGGGAAAAAATCTCAGCGTTGGAGAAGCTGTTCTGGTTACAGAGCACAATAATCTGTTTATTCCAAGTGGCATAAACGATGCGATCCTGTGGGTAACCAATACCGCCGTTACGCGGAATGGTGAAGGCGTGGCGTGGCTGACAGAGAGCGGTGAGCAGATGATCTGTGGTGAAGCCTCCGCCGTTGTCACGAACATCGATGACCAAGCCATCCTTGCCAGCACCTTGCTCATAAAGGTGGTGTTCGAATTTCTCAAACTCATCCCACATCATACGTGCGACATGGATATATCGTAGTTTGCCGCCGGAGAGTTTGTTGACGGCCTGTTCTGTAGCATCGATATGGGCATTTCTGGTAAGTGTACGTGCAGCTTTATATGTGATAGGTTGGATTTTTACAGAACGTTCTTTGCCTTCCTTATCCGTCACTTTGAGGTGAACGGGCTCGCTGAGCCGACGGTGCAGCAATTCGTTACGTGGGGAGCCCGAAAGGATTTCCGTGCCGTCAATATGGGTAATGATTTCGCCAGGGAGGATTTTGGATATATCTCGGTCAGCTGGGCTGTCCGGGATGACCTTTGACACTTTCCAGCCCTTACCGGCGTGGGTGTGATCAAACCGTGTGCCGAGGTGGACGGTTTCCTCTTTCCATTTAGGAGTCGGCTTCCATGAAGAAGGCCACTGTCGAGCACTTCGGAATCCCATATGCGAGGCGTTGAGCTCGCCGAGCATCATACTGACAATACGGTCGAAAACCATCGAAGTGTTCGCTTGCACCGCCATGGGCTCGTATTTTTCTAACACATCAGTCCAGTTCCGATTATTTAGCTTGGGGTCGTAGAACGAGTCACGCATGGTGTTCCATGCATTACGGAATGCCATACGTTTCCAGTCGGACAATTTGCGTTCGGTGTAGACAGTGAATGGATAGGGTGTATTTTTTCCTCCCTGAAGAGTCGCAGGGACGCCGTTAGAAAGCCAGTAGAGCTTTCCTTTGGTATCTATTTTGATGGGGGTTCCGCTTGCCTCGGCTAACTTACTTGGCTTGGCTCCTGATTTTGCATCCACGGTGTAGATGATTTTTTTATTGGATCTCGACTGAAAGAGTATTTTCTTTGAGTCGGTGTTCCATATGAGTTTACTGGGCGTGATGCCCTTTACTTCAATCCGGCGAAGTCGTTGGTGGACGTTGGAGAAATCGAATGTTTCCTCTTTTTCAGATTTTTTTTGTTTGTTTTTGCCTGACAGTTTCTCGAGCACCTTCTTGACCTTCTTTTTGGTAATACCTTTGTAGGCGGGATCCTTGCCCATGGCCTTGCGGGCACGTTCGAGGGTTTCTCTGTTGGTATCCTTGATCTCATCAGACTTATAGAGATCTAGGTAGAAAATATCGTATTGCTCTTTGTGGTGACGACCTATGAAGGCGATTCGTCTGCCATCTGGCGACCAGGCAGGAGAGAAATCCAAGTCTGGGTGGCGGCTGATATTGACAGGTGGCATACTGCCGTCGGCGCGAATAATAAAGATGTCTGGGTTGAAGTTATTGTTTTGTAGGGTGTAGGCAATCCACTTGCCGTCAGGAGACCACTTGGCGGTTGGTTCTTGCCACGACTCGACTAGCCTAACGGCTTCAGAACCATCCGGGTTGCTCACCCAGAGGTTGCCGGGGTAGGTGGTGTAGGCGATTTTTTTCCCTTTGGGTCCTGGAATGACGCTGGTGGGGCGCTTGGATGCCTTGACGATGGTGGTGTGCTTGAGGTCTGTGGCTTGCCACCAGAATTGTCCGGGTTTGGTTTTCTCTATGCGGCGAAGCTCGCTGTTGATGCCGTCGTCGTGGATATAGAGGATAGATTTCCCATCGTGGGAAAACCATAAATCTTTTTCATGAGCGAACGTCTCTGTCAGGCGGTGTGGTTTGCGAAGGATGGTGTCCATTGCCCATATTTCGCCTTCCGCAGCAAATATTATTTCAAGTCCAGTGGGCGAGAATGCGACATCTTTGGTGCTCTTGATTATGCGATCTTCAGTTGTTTTGTGGGGAAGGTCTTCGTGGTGGTAGAGTTTAAGTTCAGTGGGTTCTTCTCCGGGTTTTGTTAGTGAAAGTGTGTAGAGATCGAACAGGTGCCGGAAGATGATCTTGGAGCCATCCTCAGCGATGTGAGGTTGCATCACGCTATCATCCTGAAAGTGTGTGATTTGTCGGGTTGCACCTTTTTCAAAATCATAGAACCATAGGTTGAAGCCGTTTGGACTGCCTTGGGAGTAAAAGATACCACTTCCGTTCGGGTGGTAGAATGGATTCCTGCAGCCATGCTCGTTGGAGATGGGTTGCGTGAAGGTATTGTTTTCCTTGTTCCAGATCCAAACCTGGCTGGCCATAGTGCCGTGGTAGCCCTTGCGGTAGAGTGACACACCTTCGCGCGTGAAGACGATGGATTGACCGTCGGGAGAATAGCGTCCGTTCTCAGCGTAGGCTGGAAAAATCATTTTCTCGGGCTTTTCACCTTGAAGAGGAACTTCGTAGAGCCTGTATGGTTTACGCCCGGGGAAATCTCTAATGCCTCGAATGAGTATAGATTTACTGTTTGGTGCAATATCTTCAATAAATGAGTTTTCGCTGTGGTGGGTGATCTGTCGTGCTGAACCACCCTCAGCTGGCATGATGAATACTTGGTATCCGCCTGCACGTGAGCTACCGAAACAAATTGATTTCCCATCTGGAGTGAAGTGTGGTGCGAAGTCCCATGCAGGGTGTGTAGTCAATCGAGTGGAACGTCCACCTTCAGCGGGGGTTGACCAGATGTCTCCTCCCCATGAGAAAAGAACTTTAGAGCCATCGGGGGAGAGTGACGGGAAAGAAGCCATGCGGATATGTGGCTCCGCATGGATATTGAGCAACGATAGGGCTGAGGCTAAGATAAGGATGATACGCGTGGACATAGATTTTGGAGTGGGAGCGACAAGCAAGCGGCGGTTTGTCTTCGCTTAGCGGGTAAAGGCTAGTCGGGTTGGGCGACTAGAGGCCACCGTAACGCTATTGGTTTGATACGACAGCTATCGGCTTATAAAGCTGAGCTTTTGTTCGTGGCCGGGATCTGGTTGAGCGCCGTGTCGGAGTGCTTTATTGTAGGACTCGAGCGCGTCTTTTTTTCTATTTTGCTGAAGGTAGATAATGGAGAGGTTGAAGTATGCGTCTGCGTTAGTTGGATTTAATTTTAGGGCTTCTTGGAAATGCTTTTCTGCTTGTTGAAAGCGTTTCCCTGCACCTGCGATATTACCCAGATAGAGATGAGTATCAGCATTACCAGCTTGGAGTGTTAGTGCGTGTTCAAAGGATTTTTGTGAGGTGTCGAAGTCCTTTAATAGATACTGTGACTTGCCTAACATATAATGGGCGTAGCCACTATTTTCACGCATGGTGATAGCTTCGTTAAAGATTTCGGCAGCCTCGGAATAGCGTCCTGTTTTAATTTCAACGACGCCACGATTGCAGAGAGTGGGGAAATGGCCGGGGAAGCGGGCATCTAACTCCATGAGTGTTTCTCGGGCGGCTTCGTAGCGACCTTTTTCAAAGAATCTCCTCATCAGTGGTGTATACATTGCTATTTCCCTCTCCAGGGCGTCGCCGTGGACTTTGGCGTGCTCTGGGCTGACTCTCTCTGGGCTGGTGAATTCGCTATCTGGCTTACGCGTGTTAGCTACCATCGCTTTTTCTTCATTAGACAGTTTGATTTCAGTTTTGCGCATGTCGTCAAATGCCTTTGCCATGCCTTTAATAGTTTGTTGTGATTTCTGATAAGCTTGCCAAAGTGTTTTCTCGCCCATCTTGCGGCGTTCCTGAGCTGCGATTAATCTTTTGACAGTATCACGGAGCATCTCGATTTCTTCCTGACTTATCTTTTGTGAGGGGTTGGAAATGGCATTGTTAAGATCTTCTTGTGCATCGCGTAAGCGCTTTTCCAGTGATTTAACCATATTACTCTGTTTGGTATAGTCTTGCTGGTAGAGAATGATACGGTTTTTTGCGATGGCTAGATCGCTCTTGGCCTGACGTAATTCGTCTTTAGTGGTATCTTGACTTTTTTCCAAGTACTGCAGCCTATCCAACGCCTGCTTGAGTTCAGTGCCTAGACGCATATTCTCAGTGATGAGTTTCTGTACGCCTTTGGAGTCGCTCTTTTTTAAGATATTGGCGAGGGTGTTACGTTCTTGTCTTAAGGCATCCCGCTCTATTTTCAGCTCTTTGATGGTAGCGTTGGCTTGCGTTAGATGAAGCTGCATTTTTGCGATTTTAGCATTTGCAGTTCCAAGTGACTGACGGGTTTCCTGAAGAACTTTAAGGACGTCCTTGAGTTCTTTACGGAGGCCGCGCACGACACGGTTATCGATGTTTTTCTGAGCATCCATGTTTTTCTGAAGCTCGGCGATTGTGCGTTCCGCCACGATGGCATCTTTTTCGTCTTGGGCCCGTTGTTTTTCAGTCTCCTCAAGCTTCTTTTGTGTGCGTTTTAATGCCTGAGCGGTTAGGGCGAGTTCACTATCGCGGGTCTGCTTTTCCTTAGTTAGGCGATCCATGTCTTGTTGCAGTGGGGCGCGGGCGAGGATGTCACGCAGGGTGCCAATCTCGCGATCTTTTTTGGCAATTATCTCGATTAGGCGTTTTTGCTCGGCATTGTTTGCCGGCTGTAGCTGTTTAACTTTTGCGAGTTCTTCATTGAGGCGACGGTTATCGATTTTAAGTTGTCGTAATTTTCGATTAGTAGCGGGGTCAGTTACTTCTTTTATAATTTCTTTAATGACTACCTTTGGTGCTGGCGCCTTGGCAGTAGTAGGTGGGGTCAAGATACGCTCGTTATTTGAGACGGGTGGGCTCGGAGATGGAGCGGGTAATTTGGTGGGGTCTTCCTCGATTAAATCGCGATTAAGTGTATTATTATCAGCGATTTCGGCCTTGGCTTTCGGTTCGATGAGCTTAATGGCGTCACGTGTGCTTTCAATACGTCCTAGGACCAAGTGGGGTTTCCAATTTTTATGATGTTTGGCGATGATATCGTAATATTTTGCAGCTTGGTGATATTTGCGCCATGCGTCCGTGTGTTTCCCTTCTTTTTGCAGTTTATCAGCATCGCGAACAACGAGATACGCTTGAAAAAAAACGTCAGAAGGGTCAAGCAAACTTGGATCATCTTTAGCGTAGGTATCTGAGGTGAGACACCCAACCATAAGAAAAAAAGAAGAAATTCCATGGATTAATAGATGACGTAAACGGCTCATGCTCAGGTTTTAGCGAAATATTTGATCTGATGCAAAGGTAAAACTAGATGGGAATATGTATAATATGTGATCTCAGATGGTGCAGCACTTTGGAATTATGAGATGTGGTTATATCTATTGCCCCATGGCTTAACGCTGGCCTCAAAAACAACCCAACAGTATATTCATAAGCTATTGTGAATCCCTTCAGTGCCATGCACATTTCACCATCGGCTATTCTTCAATATTGCGTCAGTAATTCTTATATAGGGTGCGAAGAAACCTTGCTTTTTGTCAGTCAGTTGGCTAGCAAAGTGTCTAGCTCTCCATTACAACTGCACGAGAAAAGCAATGCTCGCTGTAGCTATATCATCATATCATATTCTCAAATCAGCTGACCGTGCCTGAGCTAAGCCGGAGGCCATCTTTTCTATGTCACAATCACTCACAGCAGCGGAAATTTCTGCAGGGATCGATATTCTTGCTGATGAAATCTATGCGGCCCACCCGGCTGGGGAATTCGTCCTCGTAGGCATTCGTAGTCGCGGTGATGAGGTGGCTGAGCGAATTCTAGAGCGCCTTACTGAAAAGGGTATGGAAATCCCTTTGGGTGTATTGGATATCTCACTCTATCGAGATGATCTCGCACACTTGAAGTCCAACCCTAAGCTACAGGGTAGCGAGCTTCCATTTTCAATCGATGGGGCGCACATCGTTCTGGTGGATGATGTTCTTTTCACAGGTCGAACAATTCGGGCTGCAATTGACGCGCTGACAGATTACGGGAGATGTGCCATGGTGGAACTTGCAGTCCTTATCGAGCGAGGTCACCGTGAGTTGCCGTTTGCTCCAACATTTATTGGACATACGTTGAATACGTCGCGGCATGATTATGTGAATGTGAAACTTCGTGCCACAGACGGAGAGGACAGTGTTGTAGTCACAGAAAATAATCAGTCATGACTACTCTACCTAAGCAAAAGCAGAGTATCGATGAGCTTAACGAGCTCCGTATGCGGAATGCTTTTGCCGTGCGTCCGCCAGTGCGAGAAATTCGTTCGCTGGCGTTACATCCAGCTATGCTGGTGGCGCTATATATCCTTTGCTTTACTGGAGTGGGCCTAGCGGTGGGAGAAATTTATCTAGCCTCGTTGATTTGTGGAGGGTGCTCATTTCTGATCACTCTGTTGATTTATTGGAGAAAGCCACGCACGCGGCATCATGCGTCTATTATTGTGATCATATCATTGCTTGTGCTTGTGTTCGGAACCGTGTATCACCATAAGCATCTCGAGGCACCAGATTATGACCCGCAAGGACCTATTGGATATTGAGTCGCTCACACGCGAAGAAATCGAGCATTTGCTGGATCAAGCAGCTCCATTTAAGGAGCTCTTTACTCGGTCTGTGAAGAAAGTGCCTGCTCTCACTGGTAAATCAGTTTTAACACTGTTTTACGAACCAAGCACCCGGACACTGTCATCTTTCCAAGTCGCGGCAAAACGTCTCTCTGCCGATATCACTACCTTTGATGTGCCTCATTCATCAGCAGTTAAAGGCGAAACTGTACGCGATACCATTGCTACACTTCAGGCGATGCGCACGGATTATATTATCGTTCGCAATAGTATGCCTGGATTGCCCAAGGTCATTGCAGAAGCTACGCGTGCGAGTGTAATTAATGCTGGTGATGGTGCCCACGCCCACCCAACCCAGGCTCTCTTAGATGGATTTACATTCCGTGAGGTGTTTCCACAAACCGACGGCAAAAAAGTTCTTATTGTCGGAGACATACTGCATAGTCGTGTGGCTCGATCCACATCCAACCTGATGCGCAAACTTGGTATCGAGGTCTCTTGGCTAGGTCCCGGCTCATTGGTGCCGAAGCACGGCCCTCGTGACATCAAGAGATTCACCAGCTATGACGAGGCAATGGCTTGGGGGCCAGACAGTATATATCTGTTACGCGTGCAGATGGAACGTCAAGACACCCAGTATTTCCCCAGCCTACGTGAATACACCAAGCTCTATGGAGTAACTCAAGAGCGTTTCAAGCACATTGCCGATCAAGGTATATACCTGATGCACCCTGGTCCGGTGAACCGCGGAGTGGAACTCTGTGATGAAGTTATGGAATACGACCGATCGCTGATTGATCAACAGGTAGAGAACGGTATTGCCGCGCGAATGGCAGTGCTCTACTGGCTCAAGCCGCAATCGGAAGACTCTTCATCCTAACATACTTTCCCATGTCATCCCTACTCATCCAAAACGCCCGCGTCGCTAGTGAAGATTCTGATGATCTGATTCTATCGGATGTGCTAGTCGAAAAGGGCCACATCACCTGTATAAAACCGAGTATTGAAATTGCAGATGGTGTTCGTGTGATTGATGCAGCAAGCCGTATTTTGATGCCAGCCATGTTTGATACTCACATTCACATGCGTGAGCCAGGCCAGGAAGCCAAGGAAACCATCAAATCAGGAACTGAGGCCGCGATCAATGGTGGCGTTACCGGTGTGGTGCTGATGCCCAATACTATGCCAGCGATTGATTCAGCCGCTATGGTGCGTACGATTTATGACATCGTTGAGCGTGATTCACGTATACCAGTCCATACATCTGGATGTATTACTAAAGGCCGTGAGGGTAGCCAGCTGGCAGGTATTGATGGTATGTTGAGTCTTGGTGTGAAAATGCTCACTGATGATGGCGATGCGGTACCGAACATCTCATTACTTAAACATGCGATGGAGTATGCTTCTGAGTTTGACTGTTTTTTTGCGAGTCATTGCGAAGTGTTAGATCTTTCAGGTCCGCGTGCACTTAACGAAGGTGTTGTCAGCCATAGGCTTGGAATTGCGGGCACTCCTGCATGCAGTGAAGAGATTTGTATCGACCGTGATATTCGATTGGCACACGCTACGGGGGCACGGCTGCACATACAACACGTGTCCAGTCGTATTGGGATGGAGACAATTCGGTGGTGGAAGGAAATGGGAGCTCAAGTGACGGCAGAAGTATCACCTCATCATTTACTCTTCAACGAAGAGGACATTGGTGACTACGACACACACTACAAAATGAACCCGCCACTGCGCACTGCGGCAGACAATGCGGCACTTCTTGAGGGGTTGAAGGATGGGGTGTTTGATATCATTGCCACTGACCATGCACCCCACACGCCTTTCGAAAAGTCACAGGATTTTGTTACAGCCCCCAATGGGATTACAGGGCTGGAGACTGCGGTCATTTCACTCTACCACCACTACATTAGGAAAGGTGAGTTTGGGTGGGGGCTTTTAGTAAAGCGTTATTCAGCAGAGCCGCGCAGAATGATGGGTTTGAATCCAGTGCCATTAGTTGATGGAGGAAAAGCAGACTTCCTGTTGTTTAATCCTGATGGGCAAACCACTTTCTCGGCGGACTATATGCAGTCGAAAAGTCACAACACGCCTTTTCTAGATAAGACGCTTCATGGCAGTATTGACTTGGTTGTGTTAGGTGATGAAGTATTGCTCGATCGCGCGTAATATTTAATTAACTTCCAGATTGTCGTGCGGTCTTGGCAGTTTTGCCTAATTTGTTGTTTTTGCTTTTACTGCGGCAAGTTGTTTTTTTTGTTCAAGACTAACGCGTAATAGATACGCGGTGTTAGCAGCAAATGCTATTGCTATGATGAGCCAGATAATGGATGTTCCATGGCTAAGATTAAGTATAGATTTGTAGGCGGTCGCGCGCGCGTTTTCAGTGTAGACCAATCCGTTAAGCAAGCTTTGTGGGTCTTGCTCAGCTTTAACTGAAATGATGTAAATGCGGTCATATTGCGCACGAAGCTTGTATCGATCAGCTCCCTTTTTAAGAAACACAGCCCCGCATACAAGTGATATGCATATAACGATGTTCATCAGTAAGAACCAGCGCATTGATTTTTCTGTACCCTTTAGTTTGCGGGTTTTGATGGGTGTAGGCATGTATGGAGAGAATCGTGTTACTAACATCAGTAGCGTTGTTATCCATTCAAGTAAAGGTTATCTTGTTCATCGACCTGCTAGCCCTGAAGAAAAAGCAATTTGGATAGAGTGTTGTTACGCAGATGATCAACATGTATGTATCATACGCTAATAGCTAGCGGGGCATATGTTCATGGAGTAACTAATTTTCTGCCAAACTAACATGTCTTCCCAGGTGATTTGTTGATTTGTCTTTTTGGATTTATTCTAAATTATTTTAAAGTGCGATAGTTATTGTTGCGCACGGTGATGCCAAGATCATCTAGGTGTTCCAGTAGTGGCATAACTACTTTACGGGTAGAACCAAGGTGTTGTCGAAGCTCGCTAGCCGTTGCTTGTCCACATTTTTCAAGATGTTCACGAACGCACTTAATGGCATCATCACGGGATGATGCTGAGATAACTACTTTGGGTTCAAGTTGTATCACTCTGCCAGAGCGGATTAGGAATTGAAGTGCTTGGGAATGCTGTGTGCTTGTTGTGAGATCGACAGGAGATGGTGGTTGTAAGCCAGACCGGTCGAGTTGCGCAATGATTGACTCTGCCTGTGTTTTGATCTCGGCGGGGAGCGTAAGCGTATGGGTGCTTGCCGCTAATGTTTTGCCAGTGCGCTTGAATCCGTTGGATTCGAGTGTGGTCAGGAGTTGTTTGAACAAATCTTCTGGGCATTCCTCGAGCGAATTAGCGAGCAGATCTAGTGAGATCCCTGGTACGTCAGGGTGTTGTTTATGCCATGCGGTCACTAATTCTATGGCCATATTTTGTTGATCATTCCACCACGGGGCATAAATGATTGCGTTTTCTAAACATACAGATTCGCCATCAGAGATAAATTTTTGTAAAGCGCGCTGAACCTGTTTTTCGCTAAATGGATGATCGTGCAGCGGGGTGCTGGCATCAAGGTTGTGATCTCTTATGAGGCGGGTATGCAAATGTGCCAGCACATCCAGAGGATTCTCGGCGAGCGGCTGGAGAAAACCTTTACGCGTGTCCGTGCGGAACCCGTAACGTGTGGGGCGAGTGTCTAGCACGCATCCTCCAGCGAGGGTGTTTTGCTGGGCGCCGTCACGGATGACTATTCGGTCTCCTATCAAAAAAAATTGTGGTTGGTCTAACCGGAGTTGTGCAAAGCATGATTCTCCGGGGTCGAGATGACTACGATCTTGAAGGATCACACGCGCACGGCATCGTGTTGAGCCATGGTGGAGCATCACGGTTTCCATGTGGCGAAGCGGTCTGGGCTTAGTCCCCGGAATTGCACGAGTCATACGTTCCAAGTTGATATCTAACGTCACCGTAGGCTTACCACATTCTTCAGATATGAGTGTCTGGCCTCGTTCGGCACCGGCTTTGCCGGGGGTGCTGATGGTGAGATCGGGTAAATTGAGTGCGGTGCGCATACCTGGCACTGCTGTTTCCAGTGATTGGCTGTGATTTTGTATGTAGCGTATGCGAGTGGTTAGCCCAAGTGGCTGCAGCGTAAGCCTATCCCCAATGCTAACAGAGCCTCCTGACAATGTTCCTGTAACTACTGTGCCTGCACCTTTTGGAGAGAAAATTCTGTCTACAGCAAGTCGGGGTTTGCCTGCGTCTACCTGCAGTGGGTAAGATCGGAGTGTTTCCGTTATTATTTTTTTGAGATCTTCAATTCCGTCACCAGTGATGGACGAAACTGGGACAATGGGGGCAGTGGCGATAGAGGTGTTTTGGAGTTCATCCCGTAGCACCTCGATCGTAAAATCGATGTCCTCGCAAAGATCGGCTTTTGTGAGGGCGATGACGACGTTGTCAATGCCGAGGTAGCTGAGTATGTGGAGGTGTTCTTCTGACTGTGGCATCCATCCATCATCGGCTGCTATGATGAATAATGCCATGTCGAGAGCGCCAACACCTGCAACCATGTTGTTAACGAAGTCTGCATGCCCAGGAACGTCAACGATACCGATTTCGTAATTCTTCTCATCATCTTCTAGAGGTAAATGTGCAAAGCCGAGCTCAATTGTCACACCACGAGCCTTTTCCTCGGGGAGTCTGTCAGGATCAGATCCAGTAAGGGCACGCACAAGAGATGATTTTCCGTGATCAATATGGCCTGCAGTGCCGAGGACGAGATGATGGCTCATGACCGAACAATCGTGGAGAATGGGGTGTAGGGCAAGCAATCATCTATCGTATGGCTTTATATCTTACCGGCCAGATCTGGAAATGAGTAATTTCAGATGATTTACTGCTAGTTTTTAGTAGAATCGGAGTAATATTGACCTCGAAGTTAATTACCAGCTCGCGATAAATTACATGTTCAGATTTACCATATCGATAGCGACTACCATCTCCATGGCTTTGCCTTGTGCTACCGGCGATGAAATTTCCTTCAACGAGCACATCCGCCCCATATTAAATTCGAAGTGCACGAAGTGCCATGGTGGTGCAGTTTCAGAGGGTGACTACCTGCTGGTGAGTCGTGAGCAAGCGTTGAGTAAGGGGAAGTCGGGAAAAGCTGGAATCATTCCTGGTAAACCTCAGGAGTCTGAAATTTATCGGAGAATCATAACGGATGACTTGGATGAAAAGATGCCGCGTCAGATTGGCTCGCACAAAGAAGAACCCCTCACAGATGAGCAGGCAGAGCTTATTCGCAAATGGATTGAGCAGGGTGCTAAGTGGGAGCAGCACTGGGCGTATATTGCACCTGAAAATCCAGCTGTGCCAGAGCTCAAAAACTCTGCTTGGGTTAGGCAGCCTATGGATCAATTCGTGCTGTCAAAACTTGAGAGGGGAAACTTGTCTCCAGCACCCGAAGCCGATCGTGTACAATGGCTACGCCGTGTATCGCTTGATCTAACTGGTCTGCCACCGACTCTAGCTGAGCTGGAATCATTTCAGAAAAACAAGCAGGCTAACAGCTATGAAAAGGAGGTGGAGCGGCTACTTGCATCCGCGCACTTTGGTGAGCGCTGGGCAGCAGTCTGGATGGATCTTGCTCGTTACGCAGACAGTAAAGGCTATGAAAAAGATCCTCACCGAAACATCTGGCCATACCGTGACTATCTGATCAATGCATTCAATAAAGATAAACCCTATGATTTGTTTTTGCGAGAGCAGCTCGCGGGTGATCTTTTCCCGAATCCTACCGCTGAGTCGATCGTGGCGTCTGCCTTTCACCGCAACACGCAAACGAATACAGAAGGGGGAACTGATGATGAAGAGTTTCGTATCATGTCCACTATCGATCGTATCAACACGACATGGACAGCGGCTCAAGGCCTAACATTCGGTTGTGTGCAATGTCACGCTCACCCATACGAGCCGATTCCGCACGCTGACTATTATCGTTTCATGTCATTCTTCAATTCCACGGAAGATGCTGACTTGGATAATGACTTACCTCATTTCAAAGTGCCCTCTGATGCATCTCAAAGCACACAAGTGGTATCGTTATATAAAAGCATACCTATGCTTCGAGCAGCAATTAATAAACCAGGTAAAGATAAGATGTTGGCTACCAGTTCATGGAAGCCTCTGCGATATACCGAGTTGAAATCTACGCATGGAAAACTCCACGCCTACCCGACGGGAGAAGTTCATACTTCGGGTACATTGGCAGTGTGGACAAGATTTGATCTGACGGCTAACGCGGATAATTTCACGGCAATAAAAATCACGATCATTCCTGAAAAAGATAATCCAGTTGAGCTGCCTGTGCGTGGTTCGGTTTTATCACAGTTAACATTGCAGAAGGTCAAGGCAGATGGCACCCATGAAGATGTTCCGGCATCCTATGTTTTTGCTGATAGTTTAGTGGGGTCTCACGATCCTTTGGGTAGTATTGAGAAGGGTAACACTGGTTTCGGTGCCTACCCTAAGCTGTTCCGGCCTCGTGCAGCTGTCGTCGTTCTTGAGAAGCCGGTGGTGTTTGCGGAAAATGAAAAACTGCACATCTCCATCAAGCATGCAGCCAGTACGACGGGTGTCCAGGCGTGTACGCTGCGTAGGTTTAAAATCGAAACGGATAACGATTTGGCATGGATCGAATTAATCAATGGAGAGTCACACAAGCAGGCAGTCGCCAAACACAAAAAAGCTCAGAGTGATTATAGTGTTATTAAAGGAACGGCTATTCCTGTGATGCAGGAGCGCCCGCAGGAATCTGCTCGCGAAACGCGCTTATTCATTGGGGGGCTATGGTTAAACAAGGGGGAAGTACACACTCAGGGTGTTCCAGCATTATTGAATGGTTACCAGAAAAAAGTCGAAAACCGGCTGCAAATGGCGGAATGGATTAGTTCACCGAAAAACCCACTTACGGCACGTGTAATGGCAAACCGTGTGTTTGCTGAGCTTTTTGGGCGGGGAATCGTTGAGACATTAGGTGATTTTGGCACCACTGGCACGCCCCCCACCAATCAACAACTACTGGACCACCTCGGTGTGGCATTTCATTCAAAACACCAATGGTCGTTGAAATCATTGCTGCGCGAAATGGTGCTAAGTGCGACCTACCGCCAAGATCACAAGGCAAGTGCTGAGCTGGCGAAGATGGACCCACTGAACCATTTGCTTGCTCGTGGTCCGAGGAATCGACTTACGTCTGAAATGGTTAGAGATAGCGCCCTTCTTGCATCTGGCTTGCTCACGCGAACGATTGGAGGGAAATCTGTTATGCCTCCACAGCCTGATGGCATATGGCAGACGGTATATAGTGGAGGCAAGTGGAAGACCGCCACTGGGACGGAGAGATACCGTCGTGCTGTCTACACATACTGGAAGCGCACCAGCCCGTATCCTTCGATGATTACTTTTGATACCCCGTCACGTGAGCTGTGCAGTGCTCAACGAATTTCTACCAACACGCCGCTGCATGCCTTAATCACCCTCAATGATCCTGTTTATCTTGAATGCTCTCAGGCTCTTGCTAAGCGAATGCAGATCGAGCGTGGTGGTGATCTTAATGCACAAATTGAGTATGGCTACCGGTTAGCTACTCAGCAACATGCAGACGAGAAAATCACTGCTGTTCTGTCTGATCTTTATCAGAAGCTTTTGCAAGATTATCAAAAAGATCCCGATCTAGCGAAAACTATCGGGGATTCTCCCAGCGACGCAGCCATGACTGTAGTAGCCAATACGATTCTTAACCTTGATAACGCTCTGACCAAATGAATGTATTCGAACAGCTTCAGCACGACTATCTCCAAGATCAGTCCCGTAGGCAGTTTCTCTCAAAATGTGTCGCCGGTGTCGGCTCGGCATGGCTGACATCAATAGCCGGGCGTGCCATAGCGGCTGGGGGAGGACATGATGTGGTTGACCAGATTTCCCATATTGCACCCAAGGCAAAGCGTGTGATTTTTCTTCATATGGCAGGGGCACCTTCCCAGCTTGAGCTCTTCGATTACAAACCAGAACTTAAAAAACTTAATGGCCAGCCAACGCCTCAGGAATATCTTGAGGGGCAGCGATTTGCTTTTATCCAAGGAGTCCCCAAGCTACTGGATAGCGTCTATCCATTTCATCAAGCAGGGGAATCGGGGCAGTGGATATCAGATAGGTTACCACAATTCGAGAAGTGTATTGATGACGTCTGCTTGATCAAGTCGATGCATACCAACCAGTTCAACCACGCGCCTGCGCAGTTGCTGTTGCACACCGGCAATGCTAATCTTGGGAATCCATCGATTGGATCATGGGTAACCTACGGGCTTGGTAGTGAGAATGATAATCTGCCCGGATACATCTCTTTAGTTTCCGGCGGCAAGACACCATCAGCTGGGAAATCCGTCTGGGGTTCAGGGTTTCTTCCCTCTGTCTATCAGGGAGTTCAGTGCCGATCAAAAGGTGATCCGGTACTCTATCTTTCCAACCCCAAGGGTGTGTCGAAAGATATGCGCCGCGCGGCAATTGATGCGATCACGGATATTAACCGACAGGCACACGAGCAAACGCACGACCCCGAGACTCTCACCCGAATTTCCCAGTATGAGATGGCATTCAGGATGCAGATTCACGCCAACGAGGCTTTCGACCTGAAAGACGAACCGAAACATGTGCATGATCTCTATGGCACCCAGCCAGGTAAGGAATCATTTGCTAACAATTGCCTGCTCGCACGCCGCCTAGCCGAGCGCGGAGTGCGCTACATTCAACTCTTTGACTGGGGTTGGGACTCGCACGGCACAGGCAAGCAAACAGCCATTAACTTAGGGTTTAGTGATAAGTGCAAGCAGATCGATCGACCGATGTATGCGTTGCTGACCGATCTGAAACAGCGCGGTCTGTTAGATGATACGCTTGTCGTCTGGGGTGGTGAGTTCGGTCGCACCTCAATGCGTGAAAACCGCGGTGGTAACGAAATGAAATTCATTGGCCGCGACCATAACCCCGGTGCGTTCACTATGTGGATGGCGGGAGCCGGTGTGAAACCCGGATTCAGCTACGGCGAAACCGATGCCATAGGCTACAAGGCCGCCAAAAACAAGGTGTCCACCCAAGATCTGCAGACAACAATCTTGCATTTGTTAGGTCTCAAGCACAACAAGCTGACCTACCCGTTCCAAGGGCTTGATCAAACGCTCCCTGGAGTTACTGAACCGTCTCGCGTTGTGAAGGAGATACTTACTTAATATGATATGTGGGGCATGGTTGCCTTGGCTGCTCATTGGTGTTCTATCATATTGGAATTATGAAAAATATCTACCCTGAGTAACAAATTTTACGATGACGAAAACTCTGTCTCATTTTTTTCTCCTCATATCTGTCGCGTGTGTTTTTGCCGTTAGTGTCAACGCCCGCACCTGGACCAGCGCGAATGGAGCGAAGACTTTCCAGGGTGAGTTGAAGTCCTACGATGTCGCGAGCGGAAAAGTCACTGTGACTAAGCCTAACGGTAGGCACATGACCTTCAAGCAGGACAAGCTCTCGGCTGACGATGTCACATGGCTTAAGGAGAACGGTGGTAGTGAGTTGAGTGCCAGTCAGCCGAGCAAGATCGACGAAATCAAATCCTACTGCTTGGATTTCAACTGGGGAGGACGTAGGAGATTTGCCAAACCCGGCTCCTGGAGCAATGCCGACCCTGCCGAGCACGTGGCGTGGTATAAGGCGATGGGCGTTAATGTGATTCAGACCTTTGCCGTCTCTTGCAACGGCTACGCCTGGTATAAGAATGGCGTTGTTCCTGAACAACCAGGCTTGAAACACGACTTCCTGCCCGAGATGGTGAAACTCGGCCACAAGGAAGGCATGCTGGTGATGGGTTACTTCTGCATCTCAGCCAACCCGAAGTGGGCCAAGGATCATCCCGAGCTGAGTTACGGAGCACCGGCCACCTATCACATCCCCTACACCGATGAGTATCTCGCCTATCTGACCGCTTCCATCAGCGATGCAGTAAATAAAACCGGTATCGATGGCTTTATGATCGACTGGCTCTGGCAACCGAAACGGCAGTCGACCAAGGGCAAGTGGCTAGACTGCGAAAAGAAACTCTATCAGCAACTGATGGACGAGCCGTTCCCCGGTGAGGATAAACTAACGAAGGCGCAGGATCTCGCCTACAGCCGCAAGGCAATCGACCGTTGTTGGAAGGCGATCCGCAAGGCAGCCAAGGACGCTAATCCGAAATGCATCGTCTGGGTGACCACCAATCACATGAACCATCCGCATGTTGTTGATTCGGATATGTATAAGGAAGTCGACTGGTTGATGAACGAATCTGGCGACATGAAACGAATCCACGCGGTGAAGTCAATGATCGGAAAAAACACCCGACTAATTACCTGCCTAGCCCACTGGAACGGGCAGGATGCCACCAAGGTTGTCCCGGATGCCATCAACGCCGGCGTTGGACTTTACGGCTTTGCCAAACCGCGCACCGCCGATACCGGTATCGTGCCTCTGAAAAAAATCTTGACCCGCCCTGTGAGTAGCTTGCGAGGTGACGACCGCAATATCGCTGTGCTCGCCCGCGCCTACCACGGCGTCTCTGCCGAGGCTGAGAGAAATGACAATGGTAAGTTCGTCGAGTCGAGTAAGTAGCAACGGACGAAGGATCAAAAACCAAACCATGGATAGACGACAATTTATCAAGCACTCGGGAGTGGCTGCGACAGCGATTCTTGGAGGAAGTATGGGAACCGCTCACACGGCTCCGGAGGGCGGGAAAACAGACTCTAACGGAGCGAAAAATAGCGGCAAAAGCGTCATCGTGGCGGGTGGAGGTATCGCCGGATTGTCCGCAGCCTACGAGTTGATGAAGCAGGGTCACGATGTCACTGTGCTAGAGGCATCCGGACGAGCAGGCGGGCATGTTAGAACGATGCATGATCCGCTGCCCGACGGCCTCTATGCCGATCTAGGTGCCGAACAATGCACCAAGCCGGGCTACGAAATCTACCGCGGCTACGCCAAGGAGTTCGGTCTGGAGCTTCTTCCTTACCCGAGACGCACCAACCTACTGACCTACATTCAAAACAAGCCTTACACCAACGAAATGCTCCGCGACCGAAAGGTGCTGAGCGGGTTCGGTTATAGCAAGCGGGAAGTTGCCTATATGTCTGAGCACGGTATGAAGGAGTTACCGGGCCTGTTTTACAAACCTTACCTCGATAACTTCGAAGACGAATACCAACCGCTAGGAGTGGGACTTGACGATCTCGATCAGATCGGGGTGGGGGACTTGCTGAAACGCGAAAAAGCGTCTGCGCGTGCTCTCCGTGATTTCGGCAGTGGTAGAGCATCGGCGCTCCAGAGCCTGTGGACTGCAGCAATTCTGAAACATCGCAAGGTGCCATTGTTTCCCACCGAAGTCTTCCGCATCAAGGGCGGCAACCAACGGATGATCGACGCTCTGGCGAAACGGCTCGGCAACCGCATCAGACTGGGCTCACCGGTGACAAAAATCGAACACAGCGACACCGGAGTGAACATCCACTTCGAAGAATTTAGTAAGGATCAGTCGTTGGCTGCCGACTACCTGGTCAATGCCATTCCGACACCTCTGCTGTCGCGCGTAAAAATCACGCCTGAGTTATCCGAGGAGAAGTCTTGGGTTCTTAAAAACATGAGCTACGATTTCCAATCGCGGGTGGTGTTCCAGACTCGCACACCATTCTGGAAACGTGAAGGGCACAGCCCAAACATGGGTTGCAAGCGCAGCCACCTGCACATGGTTTGGGAAATGGCGGAAGAGGTGGAAGGCGACCGCGGCATCCTCATCGGCGCTGCCAGCGCGGGTACCACCGCCGACCAGGCACTCGCTGTCTATCGCCAGCGCTACCCCGGTAAGAACATCGAGATCGAAAAGACGATGGTGCACACTTGGGCAAAGAGCAAGTGGACTCCTTATTGCGAACGTCAGGTGTTCGGACTGAACCGACTGAAAAAATTCTGGCCGGAGGTCATCCGCCCGCATGGACGTATTCATTTCTGCGGTGCCTATGCCGATAACTTGAGCTGGGGCCAAGAAGCCGCAACCCGTTCCGCCAACCGGGTGGCACGGGAGATCGACGAAGCCTCGTAGGGCCTGGATTGACCGATGCACGAGTCATCACATTACGGTTCTGACATGACTGCTAGGAATTTGCTTTTTGGGGAAGGTGATCGAAGGGACTTTCATGGGGTAATAAGGGGGTTGATATAAACCGTATTGTATGGAATTACTTTTTTGTATGTTTCGGCGGCGATTTCATTGAGATCGACGTCGGGCAAACCTTCTACCCTCTGTTTTTTCAGTGTTGAGATATCGCAATCGTAAATCGTCTGCAGCCACACCAGGGAGTTTAGATGGGAAATCAACTCTCCACCGTGGCCCGTCTCATCATTAAAAAGTTGTTCCTTATTTTCTTTGCTCTTGTTCCTTGTCTTTTTGTCCGGGTTTAGCAGATACTTGACTCCCTGTAATTGACCCTTCTGAAAGCGTCTTATAAGTTCATATACTCCAAGACCATAGGGGCAGAACAGAATCTTATTCTTCGGATATCTCTTTCTCAAAGGCTGAATGACACGTTCATAGAATTTTCCACAGCTCTTCTCTTTCTCATCTAACTCTTCAACACTTGCTCTATACAGGTGTTTTGCCCAAGGCATGGTAATCATGAATGAAGTCTTCGGATTCTGTTTGAGGGCGTAGTCAAACCATTGGCTGTAATGCTCTGCCGAGCTGTCCTTCTCAGAGAAGCATGTCATGACCAGCAACTCTATCTTTCCTGAATCGAGAAATTTTTTTCCGGCGGCCTGAGCTCTACTATTCTCCCAGAGAAGTTTGGGGGATCCGTTCTCTCCTCCTGACATGACAGTACATCCGGTATGATTGACGACGGTGGTATCGGGAATGATTTTCAGCAGTCCAAATGCAGCAGGTTTGAAAAAGCTGTGCCCCATATATAAACCGTAAATCCCTTTGATCTCCTCACCTTTCGGGACATCTTCAGCGGATACGGTTGTCGGTCCAGTTGCCCTTCCACCCCTTCCACTCCTTCCTTTTTGCCTGCCACCCTTTGCCATATAGGCTTTCGCCTCGGTCCTGGTGAGCACACCGTCTTTATCGGTATCTGCTTCAGGATGGGCCTTCAGGGCCTGTTTCAGGCGTGGGTTATTTTCGGATGTGGGCGCTCCAAGGAGAGCAGCTGTCAGACAAAACGAAACCAAAAGGGTTAATTGAATATTGCTAGTAATTTGCTTTGGGAAGATGGTGTTCGGAGAGGTTGTCATGACTCGAGGTTGAACCCGACAGATCGACAAAAGTTGCCAACTTTGTCTCATTGTTAGGAATTTGCTTTTTGGGTGAGGTGTTCGAAGGGGCTTTCATGGGGTGATAAGGGGTTGATTAACTTACTAGCATTCGTTGAGATCCACAATCCACGGACTGACCTCTCTCCGTAGGAGAGCTTTGTAAGCTCTTTGCGCTTCCAGAGAAGAGGTTGGCAACCTCTTTTACGTTCGCTTGGGCTTCGGGGCTGGAAGCCCCGGCCACAAAAAACCCCACGCCCCGTGTGACCGGGAACGACGCCGGTCTGCTCGAACTGGATTCCGCCGAACTCAGCAAAACCATCGCCGCTGTGGCCGGGTTGGGAGGGAGGGCTGGAAGGACTGTATGCATACCTTGACTCCTCGTTTCAATCTCCCCGCCCACCGCGATCATCGCCAGCTCCAGTCCCAACTATTTCGCAACGCTCCACTTTCTAATCAACCGGGGCCTCCGGGTGCCGCGGGATCTTTCCTTGATCTGTGTCGACGCCGACCCGCATTTCAGCCAGTGTCGCCCATCGGTTGCACATATCCTCTGGAGCCGCCGCCCAGTGGTGAACCGCATCGCGCGTTGGGTCAATAACATCAGTCAGGGAAAAGAAGATAACCGCCAGACGATGATCAAAGCCGAGTTTATTGAGGGCGGGACGATTGGTGTGGTGAGTGGGAAATGATTGATGCTTTAGAAAATACCCGAAGTCATTCTTCCAATCAATTTTACTCCTTGCTATAGCTTCGTCGCCATGAGCAACCAGCTATCACTTACAACACCGCGTGAGCGCATTGGATCCATCGATGCTTTTCGCGGGTTGGTGATGCTGCTGATGATGGCGGAGGTGCTGCATCTGGCGCAGGTGGCTCGAGCTTTTCCTGATAGTGGGTTGTGGCAGTGGTTAGGATATCACCAAAGTCACGTGCAATGGCTGGGATGCTCGCTGCACGATCTCATTCAGCCCTCCTTCTCATTTCTGGTGGGTGTCGCCTTGCCGTTTTCGATTGCGAGTCGGATAGCTCGAGGGCAATCCACACCCAAGATGTTCGGGCATACTGCTTGGCGGGCGCTCTTGTTGATTATGTTAGGTGTTTTTCTTCGTTCGATTGACCGTGGCCAGACTCATTGGACTTTTGAAGACACACTCACCCAGATTGGACTTGGTTATCCCTTTTTGTTTCTGCTCGGGTTGCGTTCATTTCGCACCCACCTGATCGCGCTCGGTGTGATTCTTGGAGGATACTGGCTGGCGTGGGCGCTCTATCCGCTTCCTGGTGCCGGGTTTGATTACGCGGCCGTGGGTGCCAAGGCGGACTGGTCGCATCACGCCGAGGGATTCGCAGCACACTGGAACAAGCACCTCAATTTGGGTGCTGCCTTCGACCGCTGGTTTCTTAATATCTTTCCACGTCCCGAACCCTTTGTCCGCCATGTTGGAGGTTATCTCACCCTGAATTTTATCCCGACGCTGGGAACGATGATTCTCGGGTTGTTTGCAGGAAGCTGGTTGAAGGCCGAGCTATCGCCCAAGGCGCGCCTGAAACGACTGTTGCTTGCCGCTGCCGTCTGCTTTGTTCTTGCGGGCTTGCTGCACCAGTTAGGAATCTGTCCGATCATCAAACGCATCTGGACGCCGAGTTGGGTTCTGTTCAGCGGTGGTTGGTGTTTTCTATTCATGGCTGTGCTTTATGCGGTCATCGACTGGCGTGGTCTGAAGAAATGGACGTTTCCCCTGACAGTTACAGGGATGAATTCCATCGCCGCCTATGTCATCGCGCACCTAGTGCATGATTTCACCTTGGGCAGTTTGAGAACCCACCTCGGTAAGGAATTCTTTGCTTCTGCCGGTTACAATCTGATGCCTCTATTTGAAGGTTTGGCAGTGCTCGCAGTATACTGGCTAATCCTGTTCTGGATGTATCGCCGCAAGCTCTTCCTGCGTATCTGATGCTAGTAACACCTGAATACGAGTGAGTGAGTTTGCATGGACTAACTTTTAGGATGTGAACTGAGTGCTGAATAACTTACCTGATCGAAAAGCGGTGAATCATGACGTGTTTGTATGTTTCACCCGGTTTTAAGATACAATTCGGGAACTTCGGTTGGTTAGGTGAATCGGGGAATCTCTGGGTTTCAAGGCACAAACCGGTGCGGTGTGGATAGGCGACGCCACCTTTTCCTTCAACCTTACCATCGAGGAAATTACCACCATAGAACTGGATGCCGGGTTGATCGGTGAAGACCTCCATCATGCGTCCGCATGAGGGATCATAGAGGGTTGCAGCGAGGTTCGTTCCCTCATTGTCACGGAGAACCCAGCAGTGATCGTAGCCCGCACCCAGTTTAAGTGCTTGGAAGTCATCGTTCACCCTTTTTCCGATGGTGGTAGACGAGGTGAAATCCATGGGGCTATCACTAACAGGTGCCAGATCTCCCGTGGGGATCAGGCCGGCATTCGTGGGAAGATAGTGATCGGCCTCCAGCTTGAGTTGGTGGTCGTTGATTGTATGCAGAGGCACTCCGCTAAGGTTCCAGTAGCTGTGATGGACGATATTAACTGGTGTCGCCTTGTCGGTGGTGGCTTCTACCTGCCAGATGAGCTCATTGTTTTCAGTCAGCCAGTAGGTGACTTGAACACTTAAATTCCCTGGGTATCCTTCCTCCCCATCCTTTGATGTGTAGGTCAGGATGACACCTTGAGCTCCATCCTTGCTGGTTGCTTTTCCGGTCCATAGAACTTTATCAAAGCCTACTTTACCTCCATGAAGGTGGCAGGGGATGCCTCCGGGGTCGTTATTTTTTGCGAGATCGTATTCTTTACCATCGAGCGTGAATTTGCCGTCTGCAATGCGGTTACCGTAGCGACCGACTGTGGAACCAAAGTATGATGTATTGGTTAGCCAGCCTTCCAGGGTATCGTATCCGAGCGTCACATCCTCTAGCTTGTCATCCCGATCTGGCATTTCAAGTGACGTCAGAATGGCACCATACTCGGTGACGCGAGCTCTCATGCCGTGGGAATTTGTCAGAGTGAAAATTTTCACATCGTGATTATCGATTTTACCGTAAATTTCTTCTTTGGGCATGTTGGTGTCTTCAGTTTTTTTTATTGGAGCTGCATGATGAAATAAGTGGATAGATAGCCGCAATTGTTCCGGCAGCAATGACCTATTGTCCAACTCATTTCATGTCTCATCTTTTAAATGGAAGAAACAGAAAGTAAATTTGAAATGTTTTGTTTCAAGTGACTCATGTGTAGCAATACTTGCGGGCTTGTTTTCTGGTGGGGCCAAGGAGCTGTGCTAGGTATTCATAAAAAAATCCCGCTTGGCAGTAAGCCAAGCGGGATTTGATGAATTAGTATTTGTGATGTAAGGATGTAATGCGCTTACTTGCGACGAAGTAGAATGAGGGCAAATCCACCAAGACCGAGAAGGGCTGCGGAGGATGGTTCTGGAACGGTGGTGAAGTCAAGGCGGACGTTGTCTACACGGAGTTCCGTGTTGCCACCGAGGAGGTCGCTCTTGATGATGCGGATACCAATATTACCCGTGTTAGATCCGACATCGCTGGCTAGAACGCTGAGGACGGCGTCTCCGTCGGAGCCAGAGTTGTAGGTGTAGTTCTGCGTTTTGAGGACGGTTGCTCCGTCATAAAGCTCAAGAGTCATCTGGACGTCGCCATCCGCGGCGGTAATGGCCCTGCCAAAAACGGTGAGGGAGTAGTCCGTGTTGGCAGCGAAACTTGTGCTGATGGTTTGCTGCACGTTTATGTTGTTGTGGAAGCCCAGCCCAAGAAGACCGACCTGTGTTCCGTCAGCAGCGCCTGGATCCGAGAAGTATTTATAATTAGCGTTGGATCCGCTGGTTGTGTACCAGCCGTTGTCAACACCGGGATCGGCAGTAGCGAACTGGGTATTAGGAGCTTCGTTCTGAAAGCTGAAGTCCTGAACCGTGATCATGGTAGCCGCATGAGCGGATGTTGCTAGTGCGGTGGTGGCCGCGAGGAGTAATATTGTATTTTTCATCATTGTTGTTTATTTAGTTTTTAATCTCAGACTTGACCCTATGAACCTTGAAAGGTTCACTTATTTACCATCAGAAAAAGATAACGTTACAAATTTTGTGTAACTTTAATTAAAACAGTTACCTGTGATCGGCCAAAATAATGTAATTTGAGGTTTATAATTTGATAGTAGTCAGACGTATATTATCAATGATTATGCAGTCTGGAGCATCATCTTTGGTTTTTTGAATGACGATTTGTATGTTGGAGCCAGCGGCCTTGGCGGCGCCAACGTCGGCGGCGCTGAGTTTGATGGTGAATGTCTTAAAATCCTTTGAGGTGGCGGTGTGTTTAGTTTCTTTACCGACAGGCTTGCCGTTTTTGGTGTGGATTTTAAGTTTAAAGGACTGGGAGTGGCCCTCGATCTTGTTCAGGGCGACATCGACGTTGAGGATATAGTCTTGGTTTTCCTGGAATTTGGTCATGAGGGTTTGGTGTAAGGAGAAGTTCTGGTACGGGTGGCCGTGGCGGAGGGCATTGCTGCCGTTGTCGCCGGTATTTCCGGTAACTGGGACGATATGGAAGCCTTCGTTGTTAATCTCGAGACCATTGAAGTCGCACCACCAAACACCATTCTGCGGCTGCGGAAACTTGTTTTGGCAGGGGCAGGTAATACCGCCTGTCTGCCTGAAGTTTTCCTCGAAACTATGGTTTCCAATTGTAATGTTCTCACCTTGCACGGGGGTCAGCAGAGAGGCTGTAGATAGCACAGTTTTTTTTGTAGTCTTTATGAGTTTACTGACATCGAGTTGGTTGGCATTCATCAGGTGATTAACGGCGCGGATATCGATTGCTCCCTGAATAAGGAAAAGTTCGTCAATATCTCCATTGAAGGTATCAGGCTGGATTTGTGGTGCATTCAGTTCGCTGCCAAGGGTGACGTCGTAGGCGAGCGGGGGAGGGATTTCAGAGGTGGCTGGTGAGTGGTCGGAGTGGTAGAAAAGCTTCTCGGCTTTACCGTCGACATATATGGTAATGTTAGGTTTATCCTTATCTTTAATTGCGGGGTCTAATACGAATGCGAGGTGGTGCCATTGGTCATCGGCCAGCAGAGTATTACCGCGGTGGATGCCGGAGCCGCTTATGGATACAACACCGGGGTAGACGATGGACGGGGACCAGAGTGGTTGTTGACGAGCAGGTGACTGGGAGAGGTGCCAATATCCCCAATTGATTATGCCTCCGACATCGGTGCCGTTGGCGCATGCATCTTTTGGGATACGAACCCAGCATGCGACGGTACGGGCTTGTTGTCCGTAGATTCCTTGCAGGTTGGTGCTGAGCTGTTCTCCAATTCCACCTGTCAGTCTAAGAGCGCCACCAAATTTTCCAGGTATGGTGATCGCGGGTTTTCCGTTGGCGACTACTGCAGTGGCGGATACGAGATCGATATGATGTCCACTAGCAGGGAAGGTGCTTAGTTCTTGTTTGTCGAAGCTCCAATGGGTATAAGGTATGGCTTTGGGAAGTGTCTGAATGAAGGATGCGTAGGGTGTGGTTTTTAGTTTACCTCCGGGATAGATGCGGCGTGATTCGCCAGCAGTGAGTATTTCCTTATGTGCAATGCCGGCAGTGGTCTGAACTTCGACCGTGCCGGCAAGGACGTGGACCTCATCAAGAGTGTCTGGGTGGGAGATAACACCGAATTCTGTACCGAGATCGGTGATCATGAGTTCGTTGGTTCTGACTCGGAATCCGTGGCCTGATGGAGGGACGTGAAACCATGCTCTGCCCTGAGGCAGAATGAGATTATCATCAGAGTCTAAAGTGAGACGCGCGGGTGCCTGCACAATAGCCCTTACTCCTGTGGGTAAGCTGATTTGAACGCATCCCTGAGTTATGTTAAGGTGAGAGCCTGCTGTGAGTTGATTTTCCCCTGGCTCGATGGATGGGCTAGGATGGGAAAACTGGTAGCGTGTGCCCGGGGATGTCTGAAAGCGGGCATAGGGTTCGTCGCTTGTTACTGCAGGAGCTTGCTTGAGGTGAAGACCGATACTGATGGCAATGACAGCTACTGCGGCAGTGGCAAGCGAGATGATGCGGGCGCGTTTTTTGTTAAAGGTAATGACTTTATCAACGGGCACGACAGAAGAATGACCAATGAGCAATTGAGCTTCGTGTAATGTGTCAAGTGAGCTGCTGAGGCGGGCATACTGGCGGTAAGTATGTAGCGATGCTGGGTTGGCAATGAGTTCCGCTTCCAGAAGCGCGAAGTCTTGCTGGCCAACGGAGCCATCAAGGGTCATCTGGATGATGTTTTCGAGTTCAAGTGAGTTCATCTGTATTTTTCTCCTATGTTTTTCCTAACTGTATTTCGATACACTTTTTAAGGGCTGCACGAATTCGGAACAGGGCGACACGGAGAGAGCCGGGCGATTTTCCACAATCCTCTGCAAGTTTCTCAAGGCTCTTGCCTTGAGTGTATCGGTGGTTAATAAGTTCGCGTTCATCTGACTCGAGTTTTGTCATACAGTGCTCAAGTGCAGTGAGGTGACGCTCGTTTTTTTCGTCGTTATACTCGCTCTCATGTTCGGGGTCGGCGAGGGCGTTGACGAGCTCGTCAGAGAAGATGAGGCGACCGTCGCGTTTGGATCTGTCGCGCTCATGCATGGCCTCGTAGCGGGCGATGGTGAAAGCCCACGCTAAGAATTTAGTACCATGCTTAAATTTGTTACGTTTTTGCCAGAGAACCAGATTAGTTTCCTGAAGCACATCGCTGACATTGGCATTTCCGGGTAAAAGGGATACAATGAATGTGCGTAACGCGATCTGATGCTGCGTCATCAGCTGCACGTATTCTTGAAGGGAATTTGAATTATCCGCCATTTTACTATTGTACACCATACGGAGCTTAATAGTGTTACATTTTTTTTTAAAAAATTTGGGTGGGAGATATAACAATATGTCGGTGCCTACTGATAAACACGAACATAATCGATAACCAAACGGGTAGGCATGTCATTAGCTTTCCATTCACCACCCCAGCCGCCAATTGTCAGGTCGAGGATGAGGTAGTGAGGCATTTGAAAGGGGTTGCCGTAGTGTTCCCCATTAATTTTGTATGACACTTCGGCGTCTCGAGTGTCATAGCGGAAAGTCTCTACGCCGTCGCAGAACCAGATGATTTTCTTTTCATTCCACTGAACGGAAAAGGTGTGGAATTTATCGTCGGCGAGAGATTTCCCCGGGAAGGGTTTGGTGCCATTGTTGTTGGAGGCGACGTCTATGCCATCAGCATTGCCGCGATGGATGACGTTCCAAGAAACTTCTGGGCTGCGACCCAGGTATTCTAGAATGTCAATTTCGCCAGCACGTGGCCAGTTGATGTCGTAATAGTGTGCACCCATGGTCCAGATAGCGGCATGGGTTCCACGAATTGAGGAGAGCTTAGCACGGACATCGATACGACCGAATTTCCAAGAAGCAAGGACTTCATTTTTATTGGCTGTTTGAATGCGACCTGAGGAGAGTGGAATGGTCTCTTGGGTGAAGCGCTTGTCAGTTTTTAGTGACTCATTCCATGCCTTTCCTTTTTGAGGGTTCGGCATATCTACTTTGTGAGCCTCGAGGATCAGGTGGCCATTTTCAACTCGCACATTGTCCTTGTGGTCTCGGAAGAAGAGGTGGGGCTTCTTCTTAGAAGCATAGCGGTTCATGACATACCATTTAGTGCGGTCGAGTTCTGGCGCATCGAATTCGTCTTGCCACACCAAGGACATTTTTTTGTATTCTACATTATTAGATGTTTCTTTAGCGGTGGGGTTTTTTTTCTGGCAGGAGGGGAGGAAGGCTACTAGGCAAAAGGTAAAAATGGTTTTCACTGTTTATATACCTTTCAAAGGAGATTTCGTTACAAGAATTTTGGTAGTCACAATGGGTGCGGATTAAGAGAGGCTTAAGCTAATTGTTAGTGTCAATGAGGAGATTTCTTGTGGATAGTAAATAAAAAATAAGTAACGTTTAGCTAAATGAATGGGTATAAGAGCATGAGTATAATGATTTTCCAAAAACGAACATTAAGCGGCTATGATAAGAAAGGTTTTACGCTTGTTGAACTGCTTGTTGTAATTGCAATAATCGCAGTCTTGGCATCCTTAGTAACAGCGATTTCTATGAAAATGGTCAGGAAATCACGCATGGTTGCCTCAGTGAGTAACCTAAAAGAGCTGAGCGCAGCAGCTCACTCCTTCGCCTCTGACAATTATGAAATCCTTCCATCGACGACGTGGAAGAGTGAAAATCGTGGAACAAGCGAGAGTTACTGGTGGGTGGGACTGGCTGATTTTTTATACGGTGATTACGAGGGTAAGCTGAATGGTGTTTTTCGAGACCCTGCCTCGCCTGAGGGAAGAAAGTATGATTCGGGGGAATTCCGCAACGCCAAGTGGAATGAGATCAGCTATATTCCATGGGCTGATAAAAGCTCTAATTGGTTGCGACAGAACCGCGGCATAATGCTCACCCGGCTCAATGATGCAAGCAGACAGCCATACCTATCAACTGGAGTTATGGGTAGAGGTGCCATTCCTGCGGTTATGAATGAAGCCCATTTCAAAGCTAAGATTTTACCCAGTGCGGAGTGGCATCAGGGTTCGATTATTGTGCTTTACTGTGACGGACAGGTGAAGCTGATTAAGGACCCGACTTTTGCTGGCGTTGCAGCAGCAATGGTTGTTGAGTAATTTTAAGTATTAAAGATCTACTACTTGAAAAAGCGAAGGCCCTAATCCGTTGAGGATTAGGGCCTTCATATGGCTCCTGCGCTTGGGATCGAACCAAGGACCTAGTGATTAACAGTCACCCGCTCTACCGCTGAGCTACGCAGGAATTTTCTACTTATGTCGTTAGCCATTGTGGGGCTTGGACGGGCGGGAAAATGCCAGAATGAATTGTGTTTGCAAGATTTTTTCGGTAAAAAATAAGTTTATGATTTAGCGGGGTTGACCTCGGCTTCAAGGTTGGCATCGAGCAGCTCGCGGCGGAGGTTGGCTCCGCGCATTTTAGTCCAGACGTATACGATTGGTGATGCGATGAAGATTGAGGAGTAAGTTCCTACAACAACACCAATCATGATGGTGAATGAGAAGTCTTTCAGTGCTGCACCACCATAGATGAATAGTACGAGCACCGCCACAAAGGTGGTCATCGAGGTGAGTACAGTTCTCGATAAAGTAGAGTTGATGGCGGTGTTCATCACATCCTTCACATCACCTCGTTTGGTCTTTAAGTCCTCTCGGATGCGGTCGAATACGACAATGGTATCATTGATTGAGTAACCCGCGATGGTCAGAAAGGCTCCGACGTGGATGAGTGAGAGCTGTTGCCCAGAGATTACGACGATGCCGAGGCAAATCAAAATGTCATGTAGTAATGCAGCAAACGCACCAAGAGCGAAAGAAAACTCAAATCGGATTGTGATGTATACCATGATGGTGATCAAACCGATGATCAACGCCCAAACTGCGGTGGTGAGGAATTCACTGCCCAAGCTGGCACTTATGGTTTCTCTGGATGGTGGGTTGTTTGAAAGTACTTCAAACTCGGAAATCATAGCAGCTTCAATTTTTGGGGCGTCTGAGGTGGCGGAACGGATAGTGAGCAACTCTTCACCTGTGAGCGTGGTTTCCTCTTGGGAGCTAGCTGATTTTGAGAGATCGAGAGTATTTATCAAAGCCTGAGCTTCGGCTTGATCAATGCGTTGACCATTCTGCATCTGGAATGATAGCTGAGCACCACCGGTAAAATCGATACCAAGTGCCTGGTCACCTTTCATGCCAACGGTTGAGAGCCCGGCCAAGATTAGAATGGCGGAAAATGTGAACGCAAGTTTTCTTAAGCCAAGAAAATTAAATGCTTTCTTTGGGATGAGGTTCATGAAGGAAAGCTTTTTAATGACACCTGCGTCAGAGAACCACCAGAACAGCACGCGTGTGCAGAGTAACGCAGTGATGAGCGTGGCGAGAATACCGATGGTCAATGTAACGGCGAAGCCCTTGACTGTGCCACTGGCGCGCCAAAAAAGAATCAGTGCGGTGAGTAGGGTGGTGATATTGGCATCAAAAATCGCAGAAAATGCCTTTTCGTAGGCGGCCCCTATGGCTGTTTTGACGGTCTTACCTGCTGCGAGTTCCTCGCGGAGTCGTTCGTAAACCAGGACGTTCGCATCCACTGCAACACCGATAGTGAGAATGATGCCAGCTATGCCTGGTAGGGTGAAGGTGAAGCCGAACATGGCCATGGCACCAAACAGGATAAGAATATTCAGAACCAACCCGAACAGGGCGATGAGTCCAGCGAAGCGATAGTAAAGCAATACAAAAACCAGCGTCAGTGCGAGACCGGCGATACCGGCAGTAATACCCTGTTTGACAGTTTCTTTACCAAGAGTGGCTGATACGGTGCGCTCCTCTTCTACGAGCAGTGGATTTTTGAGCGGGTTTAGAAGAGCTGCGGCGAGGGCTCTTGCTTCTGAGGCATTTTTCATGCCAGAAATTTCAAAGTTGGCGCCAAGAGAGCTTTGAACTACGGGTGCACTGAGGACCTTTCCATCTAGAACGATAGCGAGGCGATCGACGCCATGGTTCATTTTAGAGGTTAGTTGAAACATCTTGGATGCTCCCTCGCTATTGAGTTTGACGGATAGTTTGCCTTCGTATGGGCCGTAGAGCTCTTGAGCGTGAACGACGTATGAGCCATCTAGATCGTAACGTTTGTTGACAAGGATTTTCTCAATTCCCATCACGCCATCGTCGTCTTCGGTCTCGAGTTCCTTGAGATCGTATCCCGGTTCGAAAGTGTTTTCTGGGTCTTGCTCCATCTGTGAAACGATGGATCGGCTGTCAGGATTAACAGTCTTGAGTTCGAGACGCGCAACTTTTTCCAGTGTTTTACGAACATCCGAAGCTTCTTGAGGACTTACGCCAGGCATCTGAACAAGGATTCTGTCCTGACCTTGTGCAACGATCAATAGATCTGCTGTGCCAAAGGCATTGAGCCGCTTTTCTACGGTCTCGATCGCTTGTTGCACTGCGGTGGGGTTGACCGATACTGGATCACCATTCTCATCCTTGCCTGGCTGCACACGGAGTGTGAAAGATGAACCGCCGATGAGGTCGATTCCTCCTTTCAGGTTGTGAGAGTCTGTGAGCGATGCTTTGCCCGTGATAACATCTCCCCATTTCTCGTTGGGAACCACAGAGAGTAGACTGAAAATACCTATGGCAGCTACTATTACAGTACCGATATTACGTTTTTTACGTTCAAAATCGGTAGCGAAATACCAGAAAAACAATGCGAGCAGACCCAAGCCAGTAAGGAAGGTGAGCATGCGGTCGTCGCCGAGAATAGATGCAGTAATCATGTTGTTGGAGAAAAAGATCAGCGTTTTAGAGAATGTAGGCTCTGTGACAGTTATTCGTCATCTTTATCATCTGTACCAGATTTTGATGGGATGACTGTAGCGATGGCTGTTTTGTCGTATTTAACGAAAGTGCCTTCTGCAAGCTTTAGGGAAACTGTTTTATCGCTGACGGCATTCACGGAGGCGTGCATGCCGCCGATGGTCACAACCTTATCGCCCTTTTTGAGAGCTGCTTGTTTGGCGGCTAGCTCCTTGCGTTGTTTCTGTTGAGGGCGTATGAGGATTACCCAGAAGATGACAAACATTAGGATCATCATGACCAGCGGGTTGCCAAAAAGGCCGCCTCCTTCTGCTAAAATATTAAGTGGATTTATCATTGTAATGTTGAGTTGAGATAGCGTTGATTGAAGTCGTTTTTGAATTTTGAGAATGTGCCTGCAGCGATGTGCTCGCGTGAGTCACTCATGAGGCGCAGGTAGAAATGCAGATTATGCAGGGAAAGCAACCTTAAAGAGAGCATTTCGCTCGCCCGGAACAGATGTCGGATGAAGGATCGTGAGTATTTTTGTAATGACGGATGGGTGTTTTCATCAAGAGGGGTGGAATCGAATTCAAATTCTTTATTTTTGATGTGGATTGGGCCGTCGGCTGTGAATGCTAGTCCGTGCCGGGCAACGCGTGTGGGCATTACACAATCGAACATATCCACGCCGCGGGCTATCATTTCCAACATCTGTGGCGGTGTGCCAAGCCCCATTGCGTAACGAGGTTTATTTTTTGGTAGAAACGGAACAGCATTCTCTATGGCGCGCAGCATTTCGTGTTCGGGCTCACCTACTGATATTCCACCTACTGCGTAGCCATCGAATCCGATTTCGACGAGCTCCTTAGCCGATTGCTCACGGAGATCTGCATAGGTGCTCCCCTGAACGATCCCGAAGATTTGCTGCGGCAGATTAGTGTGGAGAGTTTCGGTCTGGGTGTTGAGTTGCCAAGGCACATGTTTGCTAGCATTTACTTCGTGCCATTCCTTACATCGCCGCGCCCAACGAGTGGTTAGACCGAGTGAGTTAGCTGCGTATTTTTCCTCACATGGATAGGGTGGGCATTCGTCAAAAAGCATGGCGATATCGCTGCCCAGTGTGGCTTGGATTTCCATGCTCAATTCTGGGGTGAGCATGGTTTTTGCACCATCGAGATGGTTAGAAAATTCTACACCATTCTCGGAAATTTTCCGTAATTTGGCGAGCGACCATACTTGGAAGCCGCCGGAGTCTGTAAGGATAGGTTTTTCCCATGTGGTAAACTTATGAAGCCCTCCCATTTCGCGAATGACGTCGAGGCCTGGCCGTAGGTACAAGTGGTAAGTGTTACCGAGGATGATTTTGGCATCGACTACATCGATTAGTTCGTCAGGTGAGAGGGTTTTAACCATCCCCTGAGTGCCCACAGGCATGAAAATTGGTGTTGGGATATTGCCGTGAGCAGTAGCCAATGTGCCGGTGCGTGCCTCCGTATCGGGGCAGCTATTGTGAATCTTGAATGCCAATGGTTTGGTGTTTGTAGATGTTAGCTTAATTTACTGAGCTTAGGGGATAAGCAGAAAATCTGATACAACCATGTGGTGGTTTGATCGGGGAATCTCGACGGTATGGGAACGAACCGCTCTCAGCAATGGTGATGTGTATATGTAGTCGATGCGATGCAGCGGGAATGAGCTCTGCCACGTATTTGGCCAGCCAGTGCCGGCTTCGGAAAATGAGTCGTTAAAGTGAATGCGTAACAAGTCATGCAATGGATCTGATGCGGTTGCGTTGAAGTGGCCCGCGCAGATCACGGGATTAGTGGGAAAGGCAGTTGTGTTCTGAAGACTCGTGAGGCTGTATTGCACTTCGCGGCGCTGAAGCTCTCGGCTTGCTGAGTGATTTACCCAAGTGCTTTTTTTCCATAAGCGCATTTCGGTGAGTGCAGAACGTAGATGGAAATTGACGCAGTCCAGCGTGCGATTTTTTGGAAGCATGAGGGTGACGTGCTGGCTGTGTCGCATGGGGTTATGTGTTACGAGATGAACTTTCCAACGTGTGATGATCGCCGTGTCAGCACCAGTACGATAGTCGCCACCACCGCTGTATAATTTGTCTGCGATTATCTGTGCCTGCCATGGATGAATTTCCTGCAGAAAAACAATGTCCGGGTGGTAAGAGGCGACGATTTCAGCTTGCGCAAGCATACCTGCCTCGGTTTGGTAGTGTGTTCCCCAATTGAGGGTGCAAACACGCAAGATGTCTTGTGTCTTGTAAGGTTTTGCTGGGCCGATTTCGGGTTTTTCGTAACCTATATGTGTGAGGGAGTGTGCTTCATCAGAGCCCACTAGAAGTGTGATTGTCCACAGAATAACTAACATCAGTGACAGTGGGGCGCGCCATCCGACAAAAGCTGCCGCGGAAAATACCAGGCCGACGGTGCACCATATCCAGATTGGATAGGCCGTATATGCGGCCATTGTATCTGGCTGGCATATGTAACAGGCCGCAGTAAATGCATGCAGCGCAAGCGAGGCTGCGATCAAAAATCGTGGAAGCCAGCGGCGCATAGTTTCAGAGTAATCGGCTATCAGTCTAGAATGATCAGTGGAATGAGTGGTCACATTCCGGGAATTCCCATCCCTCCGGTGAGTTTAGACATTTCTGTTGTGGCCATTTCCTTGCCTTTGGTGATGGCTTCCTGCACGCCTGAAAGCACCAAGTCTTGCAGGAATTCGACGTCCTCAGGATCAACCACAGAGGGGTCGATGGCAATGGATTGCACCTCACCGGCGCCATTAGCAATCACCGTGACTTTACCGCCGCCCACGTTCGCCTCGACTGTTTTAGCAGAGAGTTCTTCCTGTGTTTTTTGCATCCCAGCTTGCATTTCCTGGGCTTGTTTCATGAGTTTTTGGATGTCCATAATTGAATAATAAATGTCGTGATGTGACTAATGAGTATTTTTTATTTAGTGATTTGAACTTGGTGGTTACTTTTTTAGAGTGCCCTTGAAAACATCCAAGGCTTTTTGAATGAGGGGATCCTCATAGAAGGAATCGTCACTCGAGTTAGTTTCTGTCTTTGGTTCCGGTTCCTTTGTATCTGGTTCAGGGTTGGGGGTAGGTAAAGATTCTGAAACAGCGGGCTCCTCAGGTGCGTCATCGATGAGTGCATCGAGGCCCTTTTTGTGAGAAGGTTCGGGTTTTGGAGCAGTTGAACTGGTGGTTTCTGGTTTTGGGGTCTCTGGTTTGGGCGGTTCGGGCGAGGGCGCGGAGTCACTTGCGCTCGGTGTGGGTGAATCGCTCGGAGTAGAGGGTGTTTTGGGATTAGAGGGTGTTTGCTGATTAATGGGCCCGGAGCCAGCGAGTGCCTTAATGACATCGCTAATGCGCGCGTCGTTGAGCGACTGAATAGCCTTTATGGTACCTATTTCCATGTGCAGGCGTTTGTTGGCAGCCCATTTCATCTTGCCCTCGGATTCAGCGAGCACATCGATAAGTGCCAGAATGCGATCGGTCTGAATGTCCTTTGATAATAAAACGAGAGGGTCCCAAAGTTCGGCAGGAAAACCTTCGTTGCTGGCAGCGGAGTCAATACGTGTGACTAGGAGTGCCCGCAGACAGCCGATCAACTCGCCAAGTAACTGCGATAGTTCCTTGCCGTTATTTGCCTCGCTGTGGATTAATCCCAGTGCACTTGGGCTATCTTTACCAACAATATGAGTGGCTAGGTTAGCAACAGTTTCTCGTGAGGTGAAGCCAAAGATCTCTAGGACATTTTTTTCAGTTATTTCATCTCCGCAGAATGCTACTAACTGATCGAGCATCGATTGTGCATCACGCATGCCGCCGTCTGCACCCTTAGCGATAGCCCACGCAGCTGGATCGTCGAGTTTGACACCCTCATCGTTTGCAATGAACTGCAGATGCTTAGCGATCGTGCTTGTGGGGATCGGGCGTAGGTCGAATCTTTGGCAACGCGAAATAATGGTGGGAAGAATTTTATTGGGTTCAGTGGTGGCAAAGATGAACTTTACGTGTTCGGGTGGCTCCTCGAGTGTTTTAAGCAGGGCGTTGAATGCTGCATTAGACAGCATGTGAACCTCGTCAATGTAGTAAATTTTAAATTTCCCTTGGCTCGGTGTAAACTGAACGTTCTCACGGATGTCACGTATGTTGTCGACAGAGTTGTTAGATGCGCCGTCGATTTCGATTACATCAAGGGAAGTGCCCTCGCCAATTTCTACGCAGATAGGGTCGTCGGGATCAAACTCAGCATTGGGGCCACCTGGGCAATTAAGAGCCTTGGCTAGAATCCGTGCGGTGGTAGTTTTGCCGGTGCCACGAGGACCTACGAATAGCCAAGCATGTGCGAGGCGATTACGATCAATCGCATTGCGTAAAGTAGAAATCACATGATCCTGCCCAAGTACGTCGGTAAATGTTCTTGGGCGGTATTTTCTGGCAAAGACCTGGTAGCTCACGGATTCAACTTAGTGGACTCTGAGAGTTTGAAAATGGTAAATTCCGTAATATGCAAAAATTTGTTTCTTTGATCTGGTGATCTTGTGATGATTCCGGCACATATTCGTCGTGACATCGATGGAAAAAAAGATGCGTTATCAGCAGGTCTTCGAGAAATCCCATGCCGTACTGGACGGTGAAACTGATAATATTGCGGCGATGGCCACCATTGCATCACTACTGGCTGAGGGTTTTTCTCACTTTTATTGGGTGGGTTTTTATCGGATGCTTGATAGTGAGCTGGTGATTGGTCCGTACCAAGGAACACTTGGGTGCCTGCGAATCGGGCTAAACCGCGGAGTATGTGGAGCAGCGGCATCTGAGGTAAAGACGATGATCGTTGATAACGTGCATGATTTCCCTGATCACATTGCTTGTGATCCACGCTCGCAGAGTGAAATTGTGGTGCCTGTGATGGATGTTGCGGGTAATGTGGTGGCGGTTCTGGACGTAGATTCAACGGAAAAATCTTCATTTGATGGAGTAGATCGCGATGGTCTTGAAAAAATTGTTGGATTGCTTGAGTCATCGACCGTTGTGGTTTGAGGTTGATCGTAATGCTCATTTAAGGTAGCCCACGGCTACGGAGATGCCGTTATGTCTAGCATGAGTGAATTTATCTTTTTTCGAAATAAAATGGAAGCAGCAGGTGTGAATGAGGCTGCTATTCGAGCGTTTGAACAAAACTATCATGCGCTTGAGCGTGATGAGAATGGCATGATTGCAGAAGACAGCATAAAGCCATGTGAAAGTGTACCTGATTTTGCCGATGTGGCAGCTACTGATGAGGATTTCTCTCCTGAGTTGCTGGCCAAGACCGTGGTTATTAAGCTTAATGGTGGCCTGGGCACTAGCATGGGTTTGCAGAAGGCAAAGAGCCTTCTGCCAGTGAAAGGTAGCACGACCTTTCTGGACATCATAGCCAATCAGATTCTCCATCTACGTGAACAAACTGGCGGGATGGTGCGTTTTCTGCTCATGAACAGTTTCAGCACCTCGGAGGATACGCTTGAGCATATGGAATTTTATAAAGATCAGAATCTTTCGGGTGCTGAAAATATCGAGCTGATGCAAAACCAAGTGCCCAAGATCGATGCGGAAACGATGCTTCCAGTTGAGTGGGGAAAAGATCCAAATCACGAGTGGTGTCCGCCGGGGCATGGTGACTTGTATGCTGCTCTTGCTGGAAGTGGATGGCTTGATGCGTTAATTGCTGATGGAGTGAAGTATGCTTTTGTCTCTAACTCCGATAATTTGGGTGCGGTTCTAGACGCTGGATTACTTCGCTATTTCGCAGATAGTGACCTGCCTTTCCTCATGGAGGCTACGCGCAGAACCGAGGCCGATAAAAAGGGTGGGCATCTTGCTGTTAGGAATCTGGATGGGCAGATGCTGTTGCGCGAAGTTGCTCAGTGTGCCGATGAAGATTTGGAGGATTTTCAAAATATTAATCGCCATCGACACTTTAATACGAATAGTTTGTGGATACGATTGGATGTTCTTAAAGGGTTGTTAGAAAAAGCAAGCGGAGCGCTTCCCTTGCCGATGATTAAGAACTCCAAGACGGTTGATCCACGCAACAGAGAATCGCCTAACGTGTTACAGCTCGAAATTGCGATGGGTGCTGCCATTGAGTCATTCCCGGGTTCAAGTGCGGTTTGCGTGCCGCGATCACGTTTTGCACCTGTAAAAACAACCTCGGATTTGTTTGCGCTACGCTCTGATGCCTACGAGCAGACGCCAGATGGACGTATTGCGTTAGTTGCTGAGCGTGCCGGCGAACCTCCGGTGATCGATCTGAGTGATGCTTATAAAATGGTTGATAGTCTGGAGGGGCTTGGTATGCCGTCGTTGCTCAGAGCCCAGCATTTGAAGATTAGGGGTTCGGTGCGCTTTGCAGACGGAGTTAAAATCGTGGGTGACGTAAGCTTCACCAACACAACTGAAGAGACAAAGTGGGTAGCTGGTGGTAAATATCAAGATGAAGACATCATGCTTTAAGATAAATCATCTTGCGTAAGTGTCTAAGAATGAATGATTTTTTGATGATCGCGGAGATTGGCTTATTTATTGGGTTGCTCGTAAGCTAAAAACTCTCCATATCGCGTGCGGAATGAATCATACTGATAACTTAAACATACCTCAGGACGGCTACGATGCTGTGATTTTTGATCTAGATGGAACGTTAGTGGATTCCATGCCGGCGCATTTCGCGGCATGGTGTGAAGCGCTCAAAAGACAAGATGCACAACATATATTTGCTGAGGATGTATTTTATGCGATGGGAGGAAGACCGACCAAAGATATCGTGACAGAACTGAACGGTGAGTTCGGGTTGCAGCTCGATCCTGAGGAGGTGGCAGTGGATAAGCGTAATGCTTTTCTTACAAACATCGATCAGGTTGTAATCATTGATGAAGTCGTCGAGTTTGCTCGTAGCAAGCGCGGCAAAATACCGATGGCCGTTGCAACTGGAGGTACCCGTCTAGTTGCTGAGAAAACACTTCAGGTCTGTGGTCTCAGTGATCTTTTTGACGAAGTGGTGACAGCTAACGATGTGAAATGCGGCAAGCCAGCGCCGGATATTTATCTCGAAACTGCAGGGCGACTCGAGGTTGCACCTGATCGTTGTCTAGTACTTGAGGATGCACCTGCTGGTATCATAGCGGCACAATCTGCTGGAATGATAGTGGTTTCTGTGCCAGCACCAGTGCGGGTCATTTAGCCCGTGCTTTCATGCATCAAGAAATTAGAAGAGCTCCAGCCAAAATCAACCTTACACTCAATGTGTTGGTTAAGCGTGCTGATGGTTTCCATGAGCTCGAAAGTTTGATTGCGTCGCTTGATTTGTGTGATCTTTTGTATTTTAAAAAAAGTGACATGTTTTCACTCAGTTGTGAGACACATGATATTCCCCTCGATGAGACAAATTTAATAACTCGTGCCGTACGCTTATTCGAACGCGAGATGAGTAGGGCTTGTCATTGGCGAATTATTCTAGAAAAAAAAATTCCGCATGGTGCTGGTATGGGCGGTGGGAGTAGTGATGCGGCAACCACTTTGTTGGCGTTAAACGACCTTGAGGACACGGGGTTCTCATCCAAAAAACTTGCACGCATGGCCGCTGAAATTGGTTCCGATGTTCCCTTTTTTATTTACCAGCAGTCATGTATGATCCGGGGCAGGGGAGAGCTTGTTGAACCGATCTCTGTTGAAGGTTTGGCTGGAACACAGATTCTTTTGATGAAACCTAATTTTGGTGTGTCGACGCCGGATGCCTACAAAAATTGCCTCAATGCAGAATCTATCGATGGCATCGATTATGCAGCACAAAATTTGCCATGGGGCAAGATTGTCAATGATCTCGAAAAACCTGTTTTCTATAAACACCGTTTTCTCGCTGAGATGAAGGTTTGGCTTCTGGCTCAACCTGAAGTGGAGGCTGCAATGATGTCGGGGTCAGGATCTACGATGATTGCGTTCTTAGATCATCAATATGCGGATGCCGTGATTGAACGAGCACACACCGAACTCGATCCCAGCCTCTGGGCCAGTAAAGCTGCCATTCTCTGATCATGTCCGTCGGTAAAAAAATACTTAAAGACGTTTCGAGATCGTTTTACCTCAGCATAAGGGTGCTGCCTCGTGCTATGCGAGAGCCGATCAGTCTGGGATACCTGTTAGCGCGTGCCTCAGATACGCTGGCCGATACAGCCGATCTCGATCCAAGTCTCCGGGCAGATTTATTGGATGGTTTTGCTGGTATCCTCAGGGGTGAAGAATCTGCCGGCTGGATTGAGCGCATACAAAACGAGGTTGTACCGCACCAAACCCACGAAGGTGAGCGGGTTTTACTAGAAAATATTTCTGGCGTCTTCGATTGGTTTCATTCGTTGGCTGGGCAAGAAGCGCCAGCGAATGCCGAGCACTATGAGGCAGTATCTGGAATACAGAAAAGTATAGGTGTGCGACTCCATGATGCAATTCTCACGGTAATGGATCATATCCTTCGCGGACAACGACTAGATATCGAGCGATTTGAGCTGCGTGATGATTTTTATTTTACTCTCGATGCCGAGTTGGAGGAATACTGCTATCTTGTCGCTGGTTGTGTTGGTGAGTTCTGGACAGATGTGGGTGAAATATCACTGGGCAAATTTTCCCGTATAGAATCTTCTCGGTTACACCGGTGGGGTGCTAATTACGGCAAAGGATTACAACTTATTAATATTTTACGTGATTTGCCTAATGATCTAAAAAATGATCGTTGTTACTTTCCCGGTGTGGATGCTTCCGACAAAAAAGCATTGATGGCAGAGGCCGCCCGCTGGCGTGCTCGTGCCAGGAGCTATCTTGAAGAAGGTCACGATTACGCGTGCTCGTTGCTACATCGCCGCACGAAGGCCGCCACTGCTCTGCCTGGGCTTATTGGTGAGCGTACGCTTGATCTTCTCGACGTGGCGGATTGGCAACAACTTGAGCGGGGTATTAAGGTGCCGCGCAGCGAAGTCTATCGCTCTGTCTGGGAGGCTCTGTTTGTTTAAGGGGAATGATCGCTTGCGAAATGGCCATATCTGGCATAATGAAATGCGTGGCCACTATTGATACAAAAAAGCAACTTCCTGACTCTCACGGGCACTTTGGAACCTACGGAGGCATGTTTGTGCCAGAGACTCTGATGGATCCCATGCAGGTGCTTGCGGCGGAGTATGAAAAAGCAAAGGCTGATCCTGAGTTTCAAAAAGAACTCGATTACTTGTTGAAGCAATATTGTGGGCGCCCAACGCCTCTCTATTTTGCGGAAAGATGGACAGAGAAGCTGGGTGGCGCTAAAATTTATCTTAAACGTGAAGATTTGCTCCACACAGGTGCTCACAAAATCAACAATGCTATTGGCCAGATTCTGTTAGCCAAACGTTTGGGTAAAAAAAGAATTATCGCAGAAACAGGTGCTGGTCAGCATGGCGTCGCTACGGCGACAGTTTGCGCGCGTTTCGGCATGGAGTGTATTGTATACATGGGGCAAGTCGATATGGAGCGCCAAGCATTGAATGTAGCGCGTATGGAGTTGTTGGGAGCAAAAGTTGTTGCTGTGACTGGTGGACAGGCCACTTTGAAAGAGGCTGTAAACGAGGCACTTCGTGATTGGGTTTCTTCCGTTGGACACACCCACTATATTTTGGGATCGGCATTAGGATCACATCCATTTCCCATGATGGTTCGAGATTTTCACCGCGTGATAGGGGTCGAAGCACGTGAACAAATTATGGAGCAGGAAGGACGATTACCGGACATGCTGGTCGCCTGCGTCGGAGGGGGTTCCAATGCTATAGGATTGTTTCATCCATTTATTGAAGACGAGGATGTCCGCATGATTGGCGTTGAAGCAGGGGGGGATGGGATTATTCCAGAGCGACACGCAGCAAGATTCCAAGGTGGAAAGCTTGGAGTTCTCCAAGGCTCTAAGACTTGGTTGTTGGCCAATGATGATGGCCAGATCGAACTTACCCACTCGGTGAGTGCTGGGTTGGATTATGCCGCTGTGGGCCCCGAGCATGCCTACCTTAAGGATATCGGGCGTGCTGAGTACACATATGCGACAGATGATGAGGCTCTTGCAGCTTTCAAAGAGTTATCTGAGACCGAAGGTATTTTGCCGGCACTCGAGTCATCTCATGCCATCGCCTATATTTCTAAAATAGCTCCTGATCTTCCTGATGACACGATTATTATTGTCAACCTATCGGGCCGTGGCGACAAAGACGTCGAGCAAGCTGCAAAGTATCTGTTGGGTTGAATTCTTAAAACTAACAAGCTGTGTCTCGCACCATTGGTATCATCTCAGGCTCCGGGATTTATCCCGAGGAGTTTATGTCTGCTGCTAGGGCTAAATCTGGCGGTGCGCGACTAGTGATGGCAGCATTCAAAGGAGAGACTCGTCAAGAGTTAGCTGATCGTGCAGACGCCTGTGCGTGGTTCCGTGTTGGGCAGCTTGGTAAAGTCATAAAATTTCTTGGAAAAGAAGGCGCTACGGAAGCGGTTATGGTTGGTCAGATTGCGCCGCGCAACCTGTTTGATCTGCGCCCAGATATGCGCACAGCAATGCTGCTGGCTCGACTGAAGGAAAAAAATGCTGAGTCGATCTTTAGCGCGATTGCAGATGAGCTCGCCAAAGATGGGATTGATCTGCTTCCGGCTACTACCTTTCTTGAAGACATGATGCCGAAGGAGGGTCATGTTTGTGGGCCAGTTCTTAAGGATCTGAGCGATGTGCAATATGGATTTACTCTGGCCAAGGAAACCAGTCGGCTTGATATTGGTCAGACAGTGGTGGTAAGAAATGGCACTGTGCTAGCAGTGGAGGCATTTGAAGGCACAAATGCTTGTATTCACCGAGGTGGAGAATTGGGAAAAGGTAAGGATGTGACTGTGGTAAAAGTTTCAAAACCTAATCAGGATTTTCGTTTTGATGTCCCTGTGATTGGGCCTGATACTGTGAAAAACTGCGAACGCTCTGGTATTAAAACCATCGCTATTGAAGCTGGCAAAACGTTAATGCTCGGTGGGGACGAAGTTCGTGCAATGTGTGATCAGCATAAGGTCAGTATCGTTGCTGTTGCATCCGCAGATGGTTCCGTCAAAGTCGCTGAGGCGACTTGTGCTCATCCAGAGTCTGACTAATGTAGGCGTCATGCATGAGCTATGTTTTATAGATTCAAAATTACGAGTAATGAGCTTACTCATTTTTGTGTGTTTGATGTCGGCATGTGTTACCAAGCCAGAAAGCCAACTTGTTAGTAATGCTGAGGCGCTTGTATTGCCCAAGCGATACGATGCTACTGCTTATCCTAAGCTACGTATTGTTCCTGGATTACTGCAGTTGTTTTCTGATCCTCGATTAGAGAAATGGGTAAAGTTGGCACTCGAACATAACCCAGATTTAAAGTTAACTGCGGCGAGGCTTGAGGAAGCGGGCTTTAATACCAGAAAAGCTTACGCACCATCATTACCGAGCCTTGTTCTGCGAGGTGAAGGTAATAGAGCACGCGCGAGAGTCGCTGGTAATTCTAATATATCGAACCGCTACTTTTCGGGCGTGGATGTTAATTGGGAGCTCGATGTTTGGGGTAGGATTAGCAGTGGAATAAGTGCAGCTGCAGCAGATCAGGAAGCGGCCAATGCCGATTATGCCGCAGCAAAGCAATCGATTTCAGCGCAGACAATGCAGTCGTATTTTGACTTAGTCGCGGCTGATAAGCTGCTCGCACTCTCTAATCGCAGATTATCGAGTTTTAAAAAATCTTATCAGCTTGTTGATCGACGTTTTAGTTTAGGCACAGGAAATCTTGGCGATTCAGACTTGGCAAAAACAGATTTGGAAAACACGCGTGCTCAGGTTGCTCAGCGCAAGGATATCCGTGATCAGGTATCGCGACAGCTTGGTGCGCTTACTGGAGGTTATCCAGATAGGTCTGCGACAAAAACTTCATTTGGGTGGCCGTCGCTGCGCAATGGTGTGAATTCTGGAATACCATCTGATTTGCTAAAAAACCGTCCTGATGTGGATGCGGCATACCATCGTATACGCGCGGCTGATTCTAAAATGACCGTTGCGCACCGTGATTTATTTCCTCGTTTCACGCTCACTGCAACTGGCGGTCATGAGACAAGTAGTCTGAGTCGCTTAATCAATTCGAATACCAGCTTGTGGTCTCTCACAAGTCGAATTACAGGGCCGATATTTGAGGGTGGGAATCGACGAGCCGAGTTAGGGGCTGCCAATGCCCGCGCAAAACAAGCATATGCGACTTACCAATCGACCGTTATTAATGCGCTACGTGAAGTAGAGAATGCACTTGGTTCTGAGCGATACCTGCTCGGTCAAGAGACAGCTCTGCAAAATGCCTTAGCTGCGGCAAGACGTGCAGAAAATCGTATACGCAGGAATTATGAAGCGGGACTTGGAAATGTGCTGTCTTTGCTTGAGTCACAGCGCCGTTCTTTCAATACTGAGGAATCTCTTATCAATACCCGTGCATTGCGATATAAGAATCGTGTTAGACTGGCACTGGCACTCGGCACGGACGCCTAACACCCTGCATTATGAAGCTTACCCTGAAGATTTTACTACCGCTCTTGTTGCTGGCAGGAGCCTATAGTGTGGTGAAGACACTACTACATTTTAAAAAGCCTAAGGAAATCAGGGCACCTAGCATAGTGGTTTCTGAAGCGAAAATCATTTTGGTGAAACCATCTGATCATGAGCCGCCGGTGCGCAGTTATGGGACTGTAAGGCCCTTGTTTGAAACGAACTTAGTGGCACAGGTGAGCGGTATTGTAAAAGAGGTGGCAATGGAGTTCCGAGTGGGGCGGAGGGTGAGCAAGGGGATGATACTGGCAAAGATCGATGACACTGACTACCGCGCGGCACTCTCGCGTGAACAATCAAATTTGGCGAATGCAAAACGTATCCTTGCCGAGGAGGTGGTCCGTGCTAATCAAGCGGCCGAGGATTGGGTTGCTTCGGGCAGGAAGCTATCAGATGCATCTGAATTTGTTTTGCGAAGGCCACAAGTAGAAGCAGCAAGAGCAAGTATCGTAGCCCAGAATATGGCAATTGTTAAAGCCGCTGCAGACATTAAAAGGTCTCAGATAAGGGTTCCTTATGATGCTATTATTACAGCTCGCTCAGCTTCGGTGGGAAATCTTGCAACTCCGCAAATGTCGTTGGGTAAGCTGGTGGCGACGAAAAGTGCGAAAATTAGGTTGCCCTTGACCTCAGAGCAGGTTTCCAGAATTACCATACCTGAGCCGGGGAAGGTGCAACAAAAAAGACTCTTAGTTACTCTGACAACACCTAAAATTTCCAATACGTCATGGACGGCAGAAATCGTGTCTAGTGAACCTACGGTTGATAAGCGTAACCAAGTGACCTATTTAATTGCGGAAGTGTTTGGGCCGTATGATGTAAAATCTCAAACACTCGCCATGGGAGCGTTTGTCAATGCCTCCATACCTGCTAACCCAATCAGGAATAGCTACCTGCTACCTGAGGCGGCATTGGTGAATGATGCCTTCGTCTGGGTCATAGATAAGGATAACAAACTGGCTCGCGTCGATGTATCTCGGGTATATTCGCTCGATGGTAAAGCCTATGTCCGGATTAAGGGAGGTGATTTTACACAGCCTCTAAGACTAGTGGTTCGGCCGCTAACCAATTTCCGACAAGGCATGGATGTGCGTCCAATTACCAATGAGAAGTGACCATTGAATGATGAACTTCCTTGAAAAACATCCATTTATCACCTGGTTTGCAACAAACCCAGTGGTGGTGAATATTCTCATGATCAGTATCTTGGGAGCAGGCATCATTACGTCTTTAACGGTTCGTAAAGAGGGATTTCCCGCATTCGCAGCTGAGACGGTTACAGTTAAAGTTCCAATCCGTGGTGGTACGCCTGAGGATGTTGAAAGGGGAGTGGCAATTAAGATAGAGGAAGCCTTGGGCTCGGTTGATGGTATTGATCACTTACGTTCGGTCAGTAAAGATAGTATGGCCACTGTGACTATCCAGGCGAAGGAGGGTTACTCAATCACTAAGCTGTTGGGTGATGTTAAAATCCAAGTGGATGCTATACCATCTTTGCCAGAACAGGCCGAAAAACCAGTAGTCACTGAAAAAAAACGAAGTGGTCAAGTGCTTTGGGTAGAAGTGTATGGTGACGTGGCAGAAGATGTCAGGAAAGAGACTGCCCGCAAGTTACGGGATCTATTGTTACGGCAAGAGGCTATATCAAAAGTTGAGGCCTTTGGCTCGCGTGATTATGAGATATCTATTGAGCCAACTGAACAAAAACTGCGCTATTACGAGATGACTTTTGATGAGCTGGCTCGAGCGGTTTCTAATAATTCTCTAGATCTTGGCGGTGGAGTCGTTCGTTCAGAGCGGGGAGATATAGCTCTGCGCTCACGTAAGCAGGCATACCGCAAAAATGATTTTGAAAACATCCCCGTGCGAACCAGCGCAGATGGCACTAGGATCTATGTTCGTGATGTAGCGGAAGTGCGTGATTCATTTGTAGATCAGGATTATTACAACCGATTTCGTGGTCAGCCCACGACCAGTTTAAAAATTACCACAGAGGGTAATGACGATATCATTAATGCGGTCAAGCAAGCGCAACAAGTTGTAAAAAATTTTACAGATCTGCCGGCAGGTGTGAAAATGACGAGTTGGCTCGACGGTGCGGTCAATATCAGGGATAGGTTGTTTCTGTTGGGTAAAAACGGTGGTTTGGGTGTTCTGTTAGTGCTGGGGATTCTGATGTTGTTTCTTAATCTGCGACTCGCATTTTGGGTCGCTATTGGGATTCCTGTCTCTTTAGCTGGGGCGATTACTCTATTCCCCATTCCGGGACTCGATCTCTCGGTGAATGTCATATCAGCTTTTGGATTCTTAATTGTTTTAGGTATCGTGGTTGACGATGCGATTGTTATAGGAGAGTCGATTTACTCGGAAAAAGAAAAAGACGAGCATCTCGAGCTCAAAGACTCAGCGGTTAACACTACAGTGCGCGGTGTCAGTAAGGTCGTTACGCCTGCAACTTTTGGTGTGATCACGACTATTGCAGCCTTTCTTCCTCTGACTCAGGTTAGCGGAAGGCTGGGGAACGTCTTTGGACAAATTGCCATCACTGTCATTTTTTGTCTGATTTTCTCACTCATTGAATCGAAGCTTATTTTGCCCTCACATCTGGCCCACATCGATGTGCATAAAAAACCAAAAAATTGGCTGACTAAAAGCTGGGCAAGATTCCAAGGGTATATTGCAGGTGGCTTGCAGTGGGTGATCGAAAGGTTCTACCGGCCTGTGCTTGATGCAATCATCCCATGGCGGTATGCAGTTATTGCTGGTTTTCTTGCAATTTTCATTGTGATTATTGGACTGTTCCCTGCAGGGAAATTGAGATTTGTTTTTTTTCCTAATATCTATCGTGATAACGTTTCTGCATTACTGGAGCTTGATCAGGGGCAATCGGTAAAATATCTGCACAAAACTGCAGAGAAAATTGCGCAGGATGCGCGCGATCTCGGAAAAGACTACAAAAAGAAGTTCGGGCACGATCCATTCTTGGAAATCCAAGTGTCGGCTAGCACGAACACACGAGCAGCCATTGCGGCGGAATTGTCTCGTTCATCGTCTCGAGGGTTTTTATCGACGGAGGAAATCATTCGTGATTGGCGCAACAAAGTAGGGCCTGTTGCTGGCTCGCGGTCGTTATCATTTGCGGCTCGGGCCGGTCCGCCAGGGGGGGATATTGTGATCAATCTCGAAAGTGATAATCTAGATGAGCTAAAAGCTGCAGCAGATGATATGAAGGAAATCATTGCAACCTATCCTGGCGTCTACGACATACTTGATACCTTTGATTCTGGTAAGCCTGAGATTCGTTATAATATTAGCCCCGAAGGACAGGCAGCAGGATTTAATGAGCGCGATCTGGCTCGTAACATTCGAGATGCGTTTTATGGACGAGAGGCACAAAGAGTGCAACGTGGGCGCGATGAAGTGCGTGTGATGGTACGTTACCCAAAAGAGAAGCGTCAATCACTCGACACACTGCGCGAGATGCGTATTCGAGATAGTGATGGAACGATTGTACCATTCACGGTAGTTGCTGAAACTCGCTATTCAGAGTCGTTGGCATCCATCGAGCGTTACGATAATAAACGGGTAGTTGCGGTGGAGGCACGTGTCGATAAGACGATTACCTCATCTGAAGAGGTGCTTGAGCGGATGAGATCCGATTATTTCCCAAAAATGGAAGCTAAGTTCCCTGATATTTCCATCAGCCAGAGTGGCGAGGCAGAGCAACGAGCGAAGTCGATGAAGTCCCTTTTGATAGGTTTCGTTTTTTCCATAGTCTTTATCTATGTCCTGATCGCAATCCCGCTCAAGAGTTATGCGAAGCCATTGATTATTATGTCGGTGATACCTTTTGGTATTATAGGTGCCTTATTAGGGCATTACATTATGGATATTCCAGTCTCCATACTTTCTGTGTTTGGTATTCTTGCGCTTTCCGGTGTGGTGGTGAACGACTCGCTTGTGCTGATTTGTCGGGTTGATGATTTAAGAAAAGAGGGAATGACTGCGTTGAACGCATGTCGCCGAGCTGGGGCCGATCGCTTTCGAGCGATTTTGCTGACCTCATTGACGACGTTTTTCGGACTTGCTCCCTTGTTGCTTGAAAAAGAGGTACAGGCGCAGTTTCTCAAGCCTATGGCTGCTTCTCTGGCATTTGGTATACTCTTCGCTACACTTATCACTTTAATTTTGCTGCCCGCCCTCTATTTGATTGCCAAGGAGATTAAAGATACGATTCGAAACCTATATGGTATAAGGCACGCAGACTAGATGGTATTTTACTCATTTTTGAGTAATTTGGAAATTGGATTTATCTCGTTGAACGTGTAAAATCATTTCCATGTTACAGCTAGTAGAGCAAGGTGGTCCATTCGTCTGGGTGCTGGTGGCACTGGCATTCGTTGGAATGCTATTGGTTCTGGAGAGAGCTTTCTTTTTTCAAAAAGTGCGTATCAACGTGGGGGACTTGCTACTTGGGTTGGCAAACCACATTGCAAAAGGTGAGTTTGCTGAGGCTGTGCATGAGGCAGCACGAGCGCCGGGGCCTACGGCTCGTGTGGTGCATGCTGTGCTGTCACGAAAAAATTTACCACGCCGTGATCTACGTGATGTAGCTCAGGAAGCCGGACAACTTGAAGTCCCAAGAATGGAGCGTAATCTGCGTGCTCTTTATGGAGTTGCATTGGTTGCTCCATTGATTGGAATGTTAGGCACGGTAAGTGGATTGGTTAAAACGTTTCTCGCTGTGAGTGAGGAAAAGGGATTCGCTTCACCTGCAGATATGGCAGGAGGTGTTTATGAGAGTTTGATCACCACAGGGATGGGCTTGGCAGTTGCAGTTCCCGTGTATCTTTTTTATCTATTTTTTTACGGGAGAGTGAAGCGTATGGTGCATCGTATTGAGCGTGCTGGTATCGAGGTGGTCAACATCATCTGTGATGCTCGAGATAAGGCGTAAGTGGTATCTTATCGTGCGATGCTGAGAGAAATATCCGACAAGGCAAAGAGTAAAAATGAAACTTCAGCTGACATTACCTGCTAAACCAGGTTTTCTTCATACGCTTCCAGCACTTGATGTTATCGCTCTGGTGTTGGTGTTCCCCTTGTTGGGCCCATCGTTCGTGCAGCAGACAGGGATAGAGGTCAAATTACACGAGTCTACGTGGCGCTACGAGCAGATGGAGAACCCAATAGTTATCACTTTGGGGGCAGGTCAAAATAGGCCACTTTGGGTGAATAAAAAGCGTATTCCGATAGCTAAGTTAGAGGAGGAGGTAAAGCGCTTGCGCAATGAGGAAGGTGGTAAAAGCATTACGACCGCAGTGTTGAAGTCTGATGTCAGTGTGCCCAGCGGGGTAGAGAAAGAAATTATCGATAGGATCAAAACTATGGGTCTGAACTGCGGTTTGCTTTACAAGCCTGTGGTTAACAAATAATAACAGCGTGTATTTCCTTAGAAAAAAAAAGCAGTTGCGTGATCGGGATGCTGGGCTGGTATTCCACTGGCGCGGAGCAAAAAAACACTACATGGCGAAGTTTTATGCTGTGATGGTCGCTGTGGGCTGTTTCGGATTTATTGCCTATGCTGTCCGTGTTGAAGGTCCCAAGCAGCCGCTCATATCCAAGCGAACGAGCACCCTTATCATGCTCAATGAGGATGACCCTAATTGCCGCAAACTAATGATGCAAATCGAAGAGAAATCGCCATTTCCTTCAAGATGGGATCCCGCCTATGATTCAGCAACAAATCAGCGAGTCGCCAAAATGGCTGATTCTGTTATGGGTAGAGCTTGGGAATACCAGCCTGCTATGCGGGAGTTACCTCCTCGGTCTAACAAATCTACACAGCTAACACCAATTCTTGATCCGGGTGCAGGTTTGGTCAGCGGGTTTATGTATCATTGGTGGCAGGATCTGGAAATATTACAAAAACCCACTGGGTCAGACCTTTTTGTTAGGGGCATTGTGACTGTCGAGGGTAAACTTAATAAACGCTTGATTTTACCTGAATGGATGTTGCCAGCGAATCTAGTGGCTGAGGATTGGTTTGGGCAATCATTCCGCTTCATGTTGAGTGTTGATGAACTAGGAGTTGTGCGCAGTTGTGTGCCGCTGCCAGGTGGATCTCTAGGTACGACCCGCGCTACCGATCTCCAGAAAGGTCTTGCCGTGTGGGTTCGTGCGCAGCACTTTAAACCATCAGAACAACCAGGGATCGTGTTCGGAGAACTACAATTACAAATCAAAGTTACACGCGAGAAATAAGCTGATGATCAACATGACCATGGAAGACTTCCTGCTATGGGTAATTGGTGTCCCCATGGTAATCATTGCCGTGGTATCGCTTCTAGCCGGGGTGAAGCATTATGCTTGTATGCGCAGTATGAGGCAACAAATCGTGTGTTGCCGGATTTGTGGATATCTCTACGAAGACAAATCACGTAACAAACTTTCTAAGTGTCCAGAATGTGGAAGTATGAACGAACGGGGTAAATCTCGTCGCCTTGGCTGACTGCTTAGGTATTTCGGGCTATGGCTGTTATAATTTTGATGCCGGAGTTTCGGTGGGATGGGGCTTGCACTTTAAATCTTCTGCGGGATAATGGCATGCATCTCCACGTTACTTCCGAATGCACGATGGAGTTAGCAATTCACTGAAATTACCATATGAACGATCGTCGAGTAGTCATCACAGGAGTTGGGGTGCTTAGCCCCCTTGGAAATGACCTGCAGAGCACCTGGGATGGTCTCAAGGCAGGGAAAAGCGGTGTTGGTCCTGTGACTTTAATCGATCCAGAGGCCTACCCATGCAAAATAGCAGGTGAGGTGAAAGGATTCGATGCAGGTCCGTGGTTTAACAATCACAAAGACGCACGTCGGGCTGATCGATATGCGCAGTTCGCTGTTGCGGCATCTAAAATGGCGATTACTGATTCGGGGATTGATGACGAGTCTGTAGACCGCGAGCGCGTTGGGGTCATGGTTGGCAGCGGTATTGGTGGTTTAGGCACTCTTGAGAATGAACATGAAAAGCTTCTAAAGCGTGGAGCGTCTCGTGTTTCTCCGTTTGTGATACCAATGATGATTTCTAACATTGGAAGTGGTATTTTATCGATGGAGTATGGATTTGGTGGCCCTAATATGGTGATTGTTACTGCTTGCGCGACGGCAAATCACAACATTGGTGAGGCATGGCGTATGATTAAGTTTGGTGATGCTGATGCTTTTGTGTGCGGTGGTGCTGAGGCGAGTGTGTTACCAATGGGTATGTCTGGTTTCAGTAATATGAAGGCACTGAGCACGCGGAATGACGAGCCCGAGCGAGCTTCGCGGCCGTTTGACACGGGGCGCGATGGTTTTGTGATGGGTGAAGGTGCTGGTGTTGTAGTTATCGAAGAATATGAGCACGCTAAGAAACGCGGAGCAACGATTTATGCGGAACTTGCCGGCTATGGTGTCAGCGGTGATGCATACCATATGACGTCGCCTCACCCTGAGGGGCTCGGTGCGGCACGCTGTATGGACATGGCGCTTAAACACGCTGGTATGAACCCAGAAGATGTCACATATGTAAATGCTCACGGAACGTCTACTCCGCTTGGTGATATTTGTGAAACTAAGGCTATCAAGAAAAGCTTCGGTAGCCATGCTACAGATGATTTGATTGTTAGTTCCACCAAATCGATGACAGGCCACCTGCTTGGTGCGGCTGGTGGTGTCGAGCTTGCCGCCTGTTTGATGGCAATAAAAGACAACGTTATCCCGCCGACAATTAACTTGGAAAACCAAGATCCTGAGTGTGATTTGGATTACACTCCGAATACTGCCCGCGAGGTAAAAGTTAAAAGCGCACTAAGTAACTCATTTGGTTTTGGCGGCCACAATGCTAGCGTACTAGTTAGGGAAATAGATTAAATACTTGGGGCATGAAACATACCTACCATCGCCTCGTCCACTTTGCTGACACCGATGCTGCGGGTGTAGTCCATTTTTCTAAGCTCCTGTGTTACACTGAGGAGGCGGAGCATGATTTTTTGGTTAAAGCTGGTATCCCATTATTGGGTGATGGTGGCTGGCCACGGGTGCATGTAGACTGTGATTTTGTATCGCCATTACGTCTTGCTGATGTTGCGGAAATTACAATCGCGCCTGACAAGATTGGTGTGAGCTCTATTACGTGGGCGTTTTCTGTGAGTTGTAATGAACGCCCGATAGCTAGTGGGCTGACGAAATGTGTGCGGATTGATGATGATGGTAACCCAGTTGATCTTGCACCATCATGGCGTCAGGCACTTACTCAATAATCATTAGCCGGTTTCTATTTGGCTGCCAGTTGCTCGCGTAGCATGGTTAGAACAACATGGTATGAAATAGTTAGGCTGCTGGCTGAAATCAGGTCGATGTTATCGCCCTCTTGATGCCACCAGTGGCTGTGTGCAAAATCTTTGCCTATGATGTCGATGGTGGGCACTCCTGCTTTATTCATGTATACATGATCATCAATGATCGGATGTTCAGCTATGTTGTAGTGTTTCTCATAGCCATGTTCTTTAGCAGCTCGCAGCATTGATTCGTAGAGTTTGGGTGGGCTATCTGAGGGCACTGCTATCTTAAGATCTTTGTGGCCAACCATGTCTAAAAGTATTCCAAACTCTGGTTTTGGTTTACGTTGGTAGAGCGTGTGCGCGTAGAAGCGACTGCCGTAGAGGCCGTCTTCAGGTGTGATATTTTCGCCAAAAGCCTCTTCGCCATCAAAAAAAACAATTTCAAGTCCCTTCGCTAATTCAGGATTTTCTTTGCCAAGAGTGGTGGCAAGTTCAATGATTAAGGCGCAAGCTGATGCGGCATCGTCGGCACCCAGAAAATCGGGTATGCCTGGAATTTTTTTGGAGTCCAGATGGGCACAGAGGATTCCTTTGGTGGGCAGTTTAAGTAAGTCATCCAGCGTAGTAAGTTTATCAGGCTGGTAGCGCGCGATTAGGTTGGTAAATGTATGTTTTCCTTCCGGAGTGTCGCGCTGCTTTTGTTGGGTCATCGTACTCCATCCCTGCAAGGAAAGTTGTTCTGCTATGTATTGCTGTGATTTTTTTAAACCATCAGATTCTATAGTGCGCGGGCCAAATTCGAGTATTGCTCGAGTGTGCGTGTATGCGCTAATTCCGTGTGCATCCGAGCGATCCGTTAGCCAGTGCCAGAGTCCGAAGCCGATGCCTGATATCCCCAGTATGATAAAGACAATCTTGGTATTCATGCCATTCAGTGAGAATAAATATTACAACTGAATACCTAATAGATCGAGCACGCGCTGAAGGTCTTCATTACCATAGTAGACTAACTCAATCTTTCCTCTTTTGGGAGTGTGTGCGATTTTTACGTCGGTTGCGAATCGTTCACGCAAGCTATCTTGTATTTGTTTAATGACTGCATCAGCCTCGCGGCTGGAAGCTTGTCTTGGATTCGCTTGGTTGGGGTTAGAGAGCTCCTTAACAAGCTTCTCCGCAGCACGCACCGTAAGGTGTTTTTTGAGGATTTGATCGGCAGCAAGTCTCTGGGCGTCATGACTCTTCAGGCTGAGGATTGCCTTGGCGTGGCCTACAGTCAGTCTTCCGCCAGCTACGTTGTCTTGGACACTGAGATCTAGCTCTGTTAGGCGCATGGCGTTGGCTACAGCTGCACGTGACTTACCCACGCTTTTCGCGATGGTCTCCTGTTTCATATTAAATTCCTTGGCTAAACGCACGTATCCTTGAGCTTCTTCAATAGGGTCCAGATCCTTGCGCTGGATGTTTTCAATAAGTGCCATTTCGAGCACCTCATGGTCAGTCGCTTCACGGATACGGATAGGAACAGTATCAAGACCTAGCTCCATGGATGCACGCCAGCGACGTTCACCGGCGATTAGCTCATGCTTATCATTCACCGTACGCACGATTAGCGGTTGGATGATACCGTGTTGGCGGATTGAACCCATTAATTCATCGAGCTGACCTTGGGCAAAATGTTTCCTTGGTTGCAGGGGGCTGGGAACTATACTGTCAATAGCAACGTGTAGATCTGCTGGCAAGCTATCCGATTGTGGATCTCCACCATTTTCTGTTGGCTGCTTCTTAATTAGAGCTCCTAATCCTTTTCCCAGTGCCTTTTTCGCCATAGGGGAGAATCATAGAGGCATCGCATGCGGCAATGCAAAGCCTAATTAGCATGGGAGGGCATAAAAATTTGTTTTTATGGTGATGACTCTTTTCTGCGTGGCTTGACTTTTTGTCCCGCTGAGTAGATGAATGAGGTGTCAAAATGAATTGCAGATCGATTATTTACTGTCTTGTAGTGCTTGGAACGATGAATATATCAAGTGCACAGGGGCGTGCAGTGGTCACCCCAGCTGTGGCGGAATCAGCTCAAAAGGCTGTCCAAAAGCTGGGCAATGAGATGATTAAGGGAAACTTTGAATATGGACAACAGCGCATGTATCCTAGGTGGAAACGTAGACTTGCCAAACGATACGGTAGTATGGAAAAGCTTAATGCTGCCCTTGCCTTGGCCGCGCAGCAGAAAATCATTATGCGGCTATCTGTGGTAGCCTTCCAAGCCGCAAAACCGGTTTCTTTTTTTAGCGTATGGCGTAGTCCTAAATACGATTTAGTCTCCAAAGAGCCTATCAAAGATGCCTCAGGAAAAGTGATTATAGTGGAGCATTGGCTTGCTATTGTGCCCACAATTACGAGGGTTAAAATTCCTGATCCTAATCAAGGAGGCAGAATTCGTACTCTTGAGGAGCAGAGCTACACGATTGCCGTATCAGAAAAAGGTAGCAATGACTGGAATTTTATGACAGGCCTGAAGCCGACGATTCAAGATCTCCGAGGTCTGTTTCCCACACTACCATTCAAGGCAGATGAACTAGGACTTCCACCATCAAAAGCCCGCGAAATTAAGTAAAGTTTAAATATTATGTCGAAAAACAATAAGCTCAGGCGTGAAGCAAAGCTCGTGCGTAAATTTAAAAAATTCTATGAACGCGCGAGCAGTGATTTTTGTGAAGTGCGTGGTTCTGAGATTCACGGGCGAGGTGTTTATGCGACAAAGAACATAGCTAAAGAAACTGAGGTTATCGAGTATGTAGGTGAGCCTATTAATAAAGATACTAGCGAGGGCCGAGCGTGGGAGCAGTATGCTCTGCATGAGGAAAATGGAGATGCCGCAGTCTATATTTTCACACTCGATGAGCAGTGGGATATCGATGGGAATGTCCCTTGGAACACAGCGCGCCTCATCAATCATTCGTGTGACCCAAACTGTGAGGCTTGGGTGATCGGTAGAAAAATTTATATATACTCGATTCGTGAGATTAAAAAAGGTGAGGAATTATCATTCGACTACGGGTTTGACATTGAAAGTTATGAGGATCATCCATGCCGATGTGGCAGCGCAAACTGTATCGGTTATATTGTGGCGCAAGATCAGTGGCCCGAGTTAAGAAATCGTATCGCTAACAAGGTAGATGAGCTACAGAACGCCTAAATTTTTTTGATCTTATGACTTACTCTGAGCGCCTAGCGCACCGTATCCAGTCCGTTGGTTCCCGCCTTTGTGTAGGAATTGATCCCCGACCTGAACTATCATCTGGCATTGATGCCATACCGGAGTTTTTGAATCGCTTGGTGGGTGAGACGGCCGAATATGCGGCAGCTTTTAAGCCAAACATGGCATATTTCGAGGCGATGGGGCTACGCGGTATAGAGATCCTGCAGGAAATGTTGGTGAGCATGCCTGAAAATGTGCCTATCATCCTAGACGCTAAGCGTTCAGATATTGGTGAAACACAGAAATACTATGCAAAGTCTTATTTTGAAAACTGGAATGTCGATGCGGTGACATTAAACCCTTTTTTAGGATATGATTCCATCGAGCCGTTTCTTGATTGGAAAAGTAAGGGGGTCTATTTGCTGGCAGTAACTTCAAATCTAGGTAGTGCCGATTTCCAACGACAAAAGCTCTCTGATGGTAGGTTTGTGTTCGAACTCGTGCAAGAACTAGGTAAACGTGCTACATTAGAAAGCTGCGCTACTGATGTTGGCTATGTTGTTGGTTTGACCAACGCTAGCGAAGAGGTTCTTGAGCGTATTGTTGATAGTCCACTGCTTATTCCCGGTTTAGGTGCACAGGGAGGAGATCTTGCGAGTCTCCAAAAGCACCCACGCACTGCACCTGACGTTATAAACGTTTCACGTGCCATCAGCTATGCGGAAGAAGATAAGTCTTTTGCGCAAAAAGCTAAGGCGTGGAGCGAGCAACTTGCTGTTTAGGCCAAGTTTTTTATGGCTTAGAGTTTTTTATTTGTTCTGCCATCCAGTGGCTAAATTTTTTCTTACCGCTCTCGCCCAGATGATAGCCGTCCCAGAAATCATCCTCGGTCATGCCTTTAATCTGGCGGGCATCAAGTAGTTTCATTTCATTTCGCTCTATCAGTGCTACTGCATCTGGGTGCAAGTTCCATTTTTCTGGTTGCGGCATGGGCACGAACCAGATTTCCACCCCATGTTTTTTGCAGATCTTAATCAACCGCTGCATACGTGAGAAGGTTTGTTCTTTTGTTTCCATGTTAGATTCAAGTACAGATCTTTGTCCTGCGGCTCGGATGATATCGTTGTTAGTATTCAGCCCTTTATTGTAGTCGCTTACAACACCGGATAAGATTTTAAGCTGATGTTCTGGCTGGTCGCCTTCAAGAGCACTGAAGTGACAAAGTGTGGATTGGATAATACTGTGGAAATCATGCAAATCACGGCTCCATATTTCTGGGAAATCATTGATGGCCAAAAAATGGCGCGATAATCTACGCAGCTTAATGGGCTCTTGGTCATGAATGTGATGTGCAACAAATCCTACGACGAGAATTTCTGGGTGCTGATTTGTATTTTCAAAGTAACGTTGATAAAGATAGACCCAATCAAGCATGGCGGTGCCTACTGGGGTGATTTTTGCAGATACTATTCTGGGTCCTTCAGTTTTCCTTAGGCAATCTGACACTAATTTTTCATCCAGCCCCGCCCTCATCAAGGAGTTGCCGAAGAATATCACATTCGGTAGTTCCTTTCTCTTTGCCTCCTTTGCCGATTCAGCGATGATTTCTGGAAACATATGAATGTGCTCGCGATCAGAATCAATGTTAGGTGCCATAATCCTCGCTATAATCTCCATGCTGATAACAAATAACACGACCGCGACAACGACACGGATTTCCTGGCGCATCGAAGGCGCACATTTATCTGTCGGTAGTGCGTCATAGTCGTGGTGGATATCTGCCATTTTTAATGATCTGTTAGAATTGAAAATAGATAAATTGCCCAAAGACCTGAGGAGGGAATAGGATGAGCATGGATACTAAATAGCAGTAGGCAGCTGCGCGCCATCCCCAGTGCACAACCTCAAGTCGACGTAGGGTATGTTTTTGCTCTAACCATATTTCGTAAATCATGAGAGGCGCACAGAAAAATACTAGCATGCCAAGTCCATAGCGTGAAAGATACGTCATTTCCTGCTGTGTAAATATTAGTGTAAGCATATCCCAAGCCTGTGCCAAATTATCAGCACGAAAGAATAGCCATGTGAAGCAGACAACATGGAAAAACCAAACCGTGGCTAATACTCGGCCCCAGAAACCAGGTAGCTTGACTGAATGTGGCAGGGCGCGATAAATACAAAGGATTAATCCATGAATACCTCCCCAGATTATAAACGTCCACCCTGCGCCGTGCCACAAGCCGCCAAGCAGCATGGTTAGCATCAGATTACGGTAAATTTTAATGGTGCTGCATTGATTGCCTCCCATGGGTATGTATAGATAGTCACGAAGCCATGATGAGAGTGAGATGTGCCATCGCTGCCAAAAATCTGATGGATTCCTTGCCAGGTAGGGCATTCTAAAGTTGGTCATCAGATCAATATTTAGCCATTTGGAGACACCTCGGGCGATTGATGAGTAACCTGCAAAATCGCCATAAATCTGGAATGCAAAACAATAAACGCCAACCAAGGCATCAGTCCCGGTGATTTCGTGTCTCTGTGCACTGAAGATGCCGTCTGCAATAAAACCAAGGTTATCACCTACCACAACCTTGAGAAACAAACCGAGCAGGATTAGATATAGCCCTTCAGAGAAATTACCGGTATGCTTCGGTCTTGGATGTGTAATCTGTGGCAATAGCGAGGATGAGCGCTCTATAGGGCCTGCTACCAATTGAGGGAAATAGGCCACATAAAGTGCAAAGTCTGGCAATGATCGTGTGGCCTTGGTTTTTCCGCGGTAGACATCAATCGTGTAAGACAATGTTTGAAAGGTATAAAAGGAAATACCCACTGGGAGGATGATGCTCAGCGTGGAGATGTTGGCATGGAACCCGAGACATGTAAGCATTTCCGCGGTGCTTTCGATAAAGAACCCCCAGTATTTGAAAAATCCTAATAGCCCAAGTGAAACGGCCGCCGAAATCACCATTAGCCAGTGGTGCTTTTTCTTATCGTTACTTCTCTCAATGCCGAGTGCCGTGAGGTAGTTTACCAGCGTGGTTGTGAGAATTAGTGGCAAAAACCGCCAGTCCCAACAACTGTAGAAATAGTAGCTAGCTAACAGTAGTAAAATGTTTTGGCCGCGATGCGGCAAAAGACGATAGACTCCCCAAACAAGAGCGAGGAAGAGCCAGAAAGCGTAGCTGTTAAAAAGCACATGTTTTTTTAATTTCTAATATTAAAATGCCAAACCCCAAATAGCAAAAAATGCTAGATTGATTGTGGTTTGCTGTGACATTCCATTTTACCGTCGGCAAAGGTGAAGATGTGGCAGCTGTTGTGCAATGGTGATAGTTTAAACGCCCATGTAATAGTAAACAACATTACTCGCAGTAAAAGTTTGTAATGTAGGACATGAAATTCAATTTTAAGCCCCTTGGCGGGGTTTTCAGAAAATAGTTAGGAAATTAAAGTAGTTAATTAAATTTAAATTTAATCTTGTCTTGATACGGATTAATCACTATTTTTCTCAAATCGAAAGATATTACTATCTTTTGAACGTGCGTTAGCCGAATTCAAAATGTCTTTTAATAGACGTAGTGACTGGCTAACAACCAAACCCAAAAACAAAAAACCAGACAAACAATGAAAAAAACAATAATTGCTGGAGCCGCCGCCATCGCGCTTGCCGCTCCTGCTTATGCAGAAATCGAAGGTGACCTGAGCCTCAGCTACGACAGCCAACACAGCTTTCGTGGAATGAATGACCTCCTGTCACAAGCGTTAAACGGAGGGTCAGACGACGCTCTTACTACCCAGCTTAATGTCTCTTATGGTCTTAGTGACCAGCTGAGTTTTGTAGCAGGTACAAGTTTGACATCTATCAGTGATGGACAAGATAGCACCCACGATAGCTATCGTGGTGGTTTTCGGTACACGACTGAGAGCTTCACAATCGAGCTAGGATACCAGCACCATGATTTTGTTTCCTTAACCGAGACTGAAGAAATTTACCTTAACGTTGCTACTGAGTGTCCAATCACAGGTGGTAATCTTAATCTGTTTATTGCTCACGACGTTGATGAGTTGGATGGGACCTATGTTGAGCTCAGCCTAAACAAGACTGTTGAAGTGTTGGATTCAGTTGAGTTGGATGTAACCGTGGGAGTTTCTTATTCCTTCGACTACTGGGAAAACTTAATTAACACTGGTGATGACTTCAATCACGCCTACATCACAGTAGGTATGCCAATTAACGCTACTGAGGCCCTGACACTGACACCATATGTGTCATACAGCCAAGGCTTCGACGCTCTTGATTCCGCTGCTGGCGATGAAGACGATGAGCTTACCGTTGGTTTGAAGGCTTCCGTTAATTTCTAAGGGAAGAGTTTCACGAATATCTTACTTACCCGGTTCGCTATGATAGCGAGCCGGGTTTTTTTATGCATTTATGTAAACTCTAGTTACTCTTGGTGTAATGCCTGAAAGAACCGCCCATGGTATGGTGTTGGCTTTTTGAGCAACTTCACTGACTAGAATATTCTCACCGAAAAGTTCAACTTCATCACCACTAACACAGTCGGGTAGATTGGAGACATCAACCATAATTTGGTCCATCGTAACTCGCCCCAATAATGAGCATTTCTGTTGCTTAATCCAAACCTTGGCATGCTGCGCGGAAATTTCACGTGGATAGCCGTCGCCGTATCCAATACCCACAGTGGCAACTCGAGTGTCTTTTTCGAGAACCGTATCCCGTCCGTAGGAAATACCGTGTCCTGCGGGTAAGTTACGAACTAAAGAAACTCGAGACTTAAGGCTCATAACTGGCTTTAATATCGATTGATATTGAGCCAATGGCGAAATGCCATAAAGCATTAGTCCTGGGCGGCAAAGGTTTGTCGTTCTGCTTTGGTAATTCATTAATCCAGCACTGTTTGCTAGATGGCGAAAACGAAACCGCTCAATTCCCAAGGATTCAATCAAACTGTCAAAGATCTCAAATTGGGAGTGTGTGAATACCTCATCCTCGTCAGCAGAGGGTAGGTGAGAGCCTATTCCTTCCAGTTCGAGAAAGTCGAGTTTTTCTAGTGCGTCGAAATTTTCGACTAATGACTCGGGAAGGAACCCACCTCGGCCCATGCCGGTATCGACCGCCAAATGTATGCGCAGTTTTGTATTAGGATTTATACCAATTCTTGCTGCGGCTATTCTGTTAAAGTCCTCAGCCTCCTCGAGGCTGGAGATACAGGGAGTCCAGTCACGAGCGACAATTTCCTTGCGTTCAGATGGGCATGCAGGTCCCAGCAGATAAATACGCGTGTTGATGCCAGCATCAGCGAGTTGCCGTGCCTCGATTACACTTGCAACACCCATGAACTTGGGGGCTGAGCTGGAGTTTATCTTTTCAAGTTCCGCCGCCATCTCTGCGATACCGTGGCCATAACCACCTGCCTTAAGAACTGCCAACACGCATCCTTGATGCTGATTTATTACAGCCTCATAGTTGTGGCGCAGATTGGAAAGATTGATTTCTGCCCAAGTGCGTGGAGGCGATACGGGTAGCGTCGGTTGAGCGTCAGTCACGATCTTTCTATAATCGTTTTTTTGTTTAAGCCCAACTCCAAAAAACAATACCCAAATTACATGCCACTGGGCTTGCATCACAGTCAATCGTGCGTTTAATGAGCACGCGACTATGTTTAATACCAAAATACTGACCAAAGAGCAGATTGCTACAATTAAATCGTGGGTAAATGAGGGAGCGCAGCTCGCTGATATACAGCGGAAGATGGAATCAGATCTCGGTCATGGACTGACTTATATGGATACTCGTTTTTTGGTCATTGATCTTGATCTTGAGCTAAAGACTGACGAGCCTGATGAGAATCAATCACCCCAAGAAACCGTTCCAGCTGAGGTGGATCCAACTGAGCTTACTGAGGATGATATTGAGGTGTTGCCGCATGATTCGGCCACTACAAACGTAAAAGTTACGGTGGATGAAATTGCGCGACCTGGAGTAATGGCGAGTGGGCGAGTGACTTTCTCTGATGGGCAGGCTGGTATGTGGTATGTAGATGAAATGGGTAGACTTGGGGTAGATCCAGAGAATGAGGGCTATAGCCCCTGCGAATCTGATATCTTGGCGTTTCAGAAAGAGCTGCAGCGAGTAGTCGGGTAGCTTGGGCTTGTAGCTTGTTTTTCTGGTGGACATAATTACTCTAATCTCATGAAGATATTCAATTTGAGTTGTTATATACTCGTATATGTCTTTTTTGTCGTTCCATTTGCCGGCGCAGCTACGGAGGCACAGGCTGCGGCGATCATCACTGAGTATGAAGATGCGCAGAAGCTTTGGCTGGCAGAGATGAAACTGGCCCCTAATGCGGCTTCTCTTCAGATGATTAGGAAGAAGCAGCCTGATGCGGCGGCTTATGGGAAGCGCCTAAAGCGCCTCTTAAATCGGGATTTGGATAAGCAATGGACTCTTAAATATGGAGCCTGGTTATTAGAAAATGACACTAGTCTCACAGCGAGTTCACAGCGCGCATTACTCAATGCGCTGGAAAAAAACCACATTAAGAGTCCTCAGCTTGGCAGCTTTGTCATGGCAATGGTATACTTGCGTCAAAATAACGAGCCCATGCGTGCTGGCAAAATCCCTCTGCGGTCACGAGGAATGCAATTGTTAGAAAAAATTAAAATAACGAATCCTGATCCAAAGGTTCAGGGCCAAGCTGCACTCAGTCTCGCGCTGATACTTTCATCTCTGGGCGAGGGTGGACAGGTGATGCGGCAGAGGCTAGCCAATTTGCGCGAAGCTGTAAAAAAGAGCGCCGACGTCAAAGTGGGTAACACAGTTGTCGCAGATATTGTCAAGGATCAGCTCTACATCATTACTCGTCTATCCAATGGCAGGGAGGCTCCAAACCTAATCGGAGGTGACTCTGCGGGTAGGGTAGTAAATCTTAGGGATTATCGGGGTAAGGTAATTTTGCTCGTTTTTTGGTCGAGTTTTGACACCGATTTAGCTCGGATGGATAAGGCATTAAAAATCTTGCGCAGGATGAATCAAATAAATGCAGAAAAGCCATTTGCCATCCTCGGGGTTAATCGTGATTCACTTGAAAACCTGCGCGCGCTGGAAGCAGATCGTATCGTCACATGGAGAAACATCTCAGACCCCGAGGGGAAAATTGCCAAAGCGTATCGTATTGGGAGTTGGCCACACTGCATTGTCTTAGATCAAGATGGGGTAATCCGCTACGGTGGTGCAATTGGTTCATTCGCCGATGCTGTAGTTACAGACATGCTGAGATCAAAGCCAGCCGTCAAAACTCCTTAGAGTAATCTTGGAATTAGAAGTATCACAGCGACGATGATGATGATCCCAAGGATTTTTTGCATCATTTGCGGTTTAAGGCTCGTCGCGCCGATGAAGCCGCCGGCCATACCTCCGAGAAATACAGCCACAATTAGAGTGAGGTAATTGAGGATTTCTACATCATGATGTTGTAATCGGGAAATCATCCCCGTGAGCGAATTTAGCCAAATGAAAATGGCACCGCTGGAGGCGGCTTGTTTTTCATTACCAAGACCAAGGATAATAATTAGAGGGACAAGATAAATCCCGCCTCCAATACCAACAACTCCTGCTATAAAACCAAGAGCAGTGCCGGCGATCATACTCACTATTAGCTTTTTTGTGCCTGTTATATTCCATCTCACCTTAACCGAACGTAGGAAAAAGATGCGAACAACAACCAACAGTAGTGATGCTAGAAGTATTGCGTAGAACCACCGCTTAGGTAACTGAAGAGATCCTCCAAGATAGGCCATGGGTAGTGAAGTGACTAGGAATGGCGTGATCAACTTCCATGATGCATGATGATGGCGAATAAATTGATAACTGGCAGCAGAAGTGACCACCAGATTTAGACTAAGAGAAATCAAAGGTATGCTTAGTGGAGGTAGTCCTAACGCAGCCATTATGGCTGTGTAGCACGAACCACCCCCAAGGCCAACTGAGGCACTTATATAAGAAATGCCGAGAAAAATAGTGGCAAGCAGGATCAGAGTGGAAATGTCCAGCATGGTATCTTGAGAAAACGTATTTGCGCGAATGTGTCAAGTGATGAGCTAGTGAATTATCGTTGATAAGTATACATTGATTGATTTTCGATTATGTAGGATGAATTATCGAGATACTTGTATGCCTCATTGTGGTAGAGTTAATTATATTTTACCATATAAGTCACATGAATGTCAGCTGTTTCGCTTGATGCATAAATCTTAGAGATTATGATCTGGTAGCATCACGATGTTTCAAAGATCATGTGCTTCTGCCAATTATTATGAATAATCCATTTCGTAAGGACCTCGTTTCCCGCAGTCAGCCTGAGGCATGTACAGTTGTCATCTTTGGTGCTACCGGAGATTTGACTCATCGCAAGCTCATTCCAGCGTTGTATAACCTTCAGCTCGAGGGTGCGCTGCCTGCTGGGGTTAAGATCGTAGGATTTGCGCGCCGAGAAAAAACCGATGAGCAATTCCGTAGCGGGTTAGAGGAAATTAATCGCAAAGTCTCACGCAGTGGACACGACGACGAAGTCTGGGCCGATTTTGCGCAGAAGATTCATTATCACCAAAGCGAATTTCAAGATGCAGATGGCTATAAGAGACTCGCTGAAAGTCTGGAGGAGATTGATCAGGAGCGTGGAGGTAAAGGAAACCGCTTGTTTTACATTGCTAGTGCACCTTCGTTTTTTGATGATGTGTTAGAGTCGCTCAAGGATGCAGGTTTAAATAGTTGCCGAGCTGGTTGTTGGTCGAGAGTCATTGTTGAAAAACCCTTCGGGATTGATCTTCCATCTGCTCAGCACCTCAACGAGGTAGTTAACAAGACGTTTCAAGAGAAGGATACCTACCGAATTGACCATTACCTAGGGAAAGAAACGGCGCAGAACATCATGGTATTACGTTTTGCTAATGCTATTTTTGAACCTCTCTGGAATAACAATTATATTGATCATATTCAGATCACCTGTGCCGAAAATTTGGGAATGGAAGGTGGACGAGGAGGTTATTATGACAAAGCGGGTGCTTTGCGTGATATGGTGCAAAATCACCTCTTGCAGCTATTGAGTTTAGTGGCGATGGAGCCACCTACAGACTTGACTGCCGATGGCGTGCGTGATGAGAAAGTTAAAGTGCTACGCTCATTGCGTCAGTGGGATACTCCTGAGTTGGTTGCAGAAAATGTGGTCCGCGCTCAATACACCGAGGGTCACGTTGATGGAGAAAAGTGTGTTGGCTATTGCCAGGAAGATCGAGTTGACCCTGAGTCTACGACGGAAGCTTATGTCGCTCTTCGTATCATGATTGATACCTGGCGCTGGAGTGGTGTTCCTTTTTTTGTGCGTATGGGTAAGCAACTACCGAAAAAAGCGACTGAGATCTCGGTTCATTTTAAGGAGCCGCCCACGGTGCTTTTTAATGCTCTTTCTGGTGGAGTGCCTGGTGGTAACGTGTTGGTCATTCGTATCCAGCCAGATGAAGGAATATCTTTGCGTATGGTTTCCAAAATTCCAGGGGCGAGATTACGGCTCGAGCCAGTGAAAATGGATTTCCATTACTCTACGAGTTTTGGAAAGGGAAGTCCAGAAGCCTACGAACGATTGTTATTAGATTCGATGGCGGGAGATGCGACTCTTTTTGCGCGCCGAGATGAAGTTGAGGAAGCATGGAAGTTCATTGATCATATCGAGAGTGCGTGGCACGAATCTTCGAATCCGCCTCCGGTAGCAGATTATGTTGCTGGAACATGGGGGCCCAAAGAAGCTGATGATTTACTTGCTGAGGGTGGGCGTAAGTGGAGAAGGCTCTAAATAATAACTAGATGGAAGATGTAATTCGACAGAGCCAGATGCAGATCCTTGGTAAAGAGGTAGCCATCGGTAGTGTAGATAGAGAGTTGAGGTTGTTATGGGAGCAAGATAAGGCAAGCACCAATGCCTCGCTGATGAACCTCGCCGTTTACTCGGAAAATGACGGTGCCATACTGCGGAACTCAGATCTTGTGCAAGAAATTACGCGTGAGCATGCTTGTCGTGCTATTTTAATAGGCATCGATCGAGATGATCCAAAGGCATCGATCCGTGCGTGGATCACTGCGCATTGCCACTTGCGCCATGGTAGAAAAAGTGTCTGCTGTGAGCAGATTGCGTTTCAACTGACTGGGCGTGCGACTGGACGATTACGTAACACGGTGTTTGCTCATCTTAACAGCGACTTGCCGCTTGTTTTTTGGTGGCAGGGAGAATTATCATCTATTTTTTCAGAGCGACTTTACAGCTTGATTGAACGGTTTGTATTCGACAGCTCGCAGTGGAGTGACCCAGCTGAATCATTTAAGTGTATTGAGAGAGCATTGAAAGATGCGAACAATTTCTCACCCATGGATATGGAATGGACGCGGAGCTATGCGGTGCGTTTAGCAGTAGCCGGGCTCTATGACGACCCGCTTGCGAAACAATCTTTAGAATACACCAATTCGATCCGTATTAAGGTACATCCTAATCACAAGATGGCAGGCTTACAGCTCCTCGCATGGATAATTCAGAGTAATGGATGGAAACCTTTAATGGATAAGCGACAAGATACTGAAATTTCAGATCGATTTTGTTTTGAAACTAATGAGGGCGTCGAGGTTACCGCAGTTGTGGAAACAGCTTCATCCGCTGCACCAATTGCGGAACTGGAAATATCATCGCCTGATTGCACTGTGAGAGTATCGCGCGGGGCTGATTCTCGCTACCTTCATCAGTTATTAAATGTGGGCAGTCATCGAGTGGAGCAATCAACTCCAGTATCGGGTAATGATCCCGCGGAATTGTTTATGGCTCAGTTGTCGCGCGGTGGTAAAAACTCGCTTTTCCGCATGATCATACCCACATTCCTCAGTTTTCTCGGAGTGAATGAGGAGGAGATTTACGGGACCAATATTGAATAATCTTCAAAAAAATGGATGCATCTTAATGATGCATCCATAGGAAATGTGTTTTAAAGTATCTTTTAGAATGTACCGCTGATACCGGCACCAATGATGTCAACATCACCCCCAATCTTTCCAGTGAATAGTGCCTCGTTGCCTCCGTTTGCCTCTGAGTATACTGATACGTCATCGGCAAAGATATGGGTGTAACCAATATCAAGATTGTAGTTATCGGTTAGCTTGATGGTGGCTCCAATACTTGCCCATATGCGATCACCGTCAGGGATACGAAGAGTCCTGTCTGATGTGTTGACTGGGCTTTCGTCAAGAGAGAGACCGGCACGGAAGGTCAGGCTATCACTGTGCTTGTAGGTAGTGCCGATAGCGAAACGGAAAGCATCATTCCAGTTTTCCTGAATTACAGGGATTGGCGGACCACCTTTAGTTGTTGGTGCGAGTTGCTTAAATTTACTCCAATTTGTCCAAATGACATCAGTATGAACAGCCCATTGGTCATCGAGTTCGTGGTAGGCACTGAACTCGATGCTGTCTGGTAGCTCAACTTCAAGTTGCGCATCAAATTTAGTTTTGAGGGGACCAAATGCTGCAGAGCCGTCTATAGTAAGATCTATACTGGAACGATAACTCAGCCCTAATCGTGTTCCCTCACTAATTTCATAGAGGATACCAATATTCCAGCCAATGGCCAAGTCATCGCCTTCTAGGTCAAGCGCATTTAGACCACCCGAGTTTGGGATATCACTGGTAAGTCTGCCTTCAGCGTGCATGATGTCGATGCCCACACCCAGGGTCACTTGCTCGTTAAGCCTTACTGCAACAGATGGGTTAGCTGTAACTGTAGTGATTTCGCTGAGATCAGTGCCTACTTGTGCGGCAAAGCTATCCGAATAGTCGGTGGCGAGCCCAAAAGATGAGAACATACCGAAGCCTACACTAATATTGTCAGTGATTTTTCGAGTATAGTAGAAGTAAGGAACTAAGGCCTCTGTGGCGACATCGGAATCGCTGACGCTTGCATTAGCTGGGCCGCTCTTACCTTTTAAATTAACGTTTGGTTTGATATACTGCAGACCTACGGAATAAGAACTGTCGTCCAAGAGGATGATTCCTGCAGGGTTGGATGATAAGACCGATGCATCGTCAGCAATAGCGGCTTCACCTGAGAATGCACGTCCTAGACCTGAGACAGAACGTTCTTGGAGCTGGAAACCTGCGCCGAGAAGAGGAGCAGAGGTGATGCCAAGCATTGCTAATATAGTGGTGTATTGATTTGTTTTCTTCATGATGTGTATGCCTTCAATTAATGGAGACACTTCATAATCAATGGATTATAACTAGTATCAAGATAAAAGCGAAGATGTTGATCAACATTTGGACAGAAAGGGATTGTTTTTTTGTTCTAATCTCACGCTTGTTAGTGGTCCATGTCCAGGACACAGAACGGTAGTGTAAGGTAGCGTCATTAGATTATTTTGTGCTGTTTTAAGAGATAGTTTGTAGGTGCTTGCTCCTGAAGTTCCGCCCATTGAGCCTGCGAAAACTGCATCGCCAACAATACAGATCGGAGTTTCAAGCCCCTCGTAGTAAAAAGCACGAGCAGGCGACATATGCCCACTGACATCTAACGACGTGATGGTTCCATTTTCAGTTTTGATTAGAGCTTTGTGCTCTAAATCCTCTGGGTACAAGATGGGTGTATTCTTGAATGCTTCTGTGCAAGCAGTGTGATCATGGTGTCGATGTGTGATGAGCAAACGCGCGATTTTGAGACCTTTTGAGTGTATTAGCTGAATAAGTTCGTCGGCATTTGTTCCTGTATCGATCACTGTGGCGGTGGTTCCGTGCTCAATGATGTATGCATTGACGCCGGCATGCCCGAAAGGGGAGATGATCTGATAAAGCCCTTTGGGAGACTCAATACTGGGGTAATAATTGGGTAAATTTGACAATGCGGCGCCGTCAAGTTTCAGTACGTTTGCCACCCGTTTGATATCCGTGGGTCTGTTGCCGCCGGCAAGTAAGTCTTGGAGTATTTCAATGTTTATGCCCGCTTTATCGGCAAGCTGCTCTGTGGAAAGGTTTTGGCCGCGCATTGCCTTAGCGATGATATCGCAAGGGTCGTCTTCGATTGGTATAGTTGTGTTGGACATTTAAAATTGTGTTAGTGTCTATGTATGGAATAATGTGGTGGTATGATCAATGTAGTATGCGCAATTATCCGTAATCCACAGGGGAAAGTGCTTGCGTGTCAGCGTCCTGAAGGCAAGTTGTTTGCTGATAAATGGGAGTTTCCGGGTGGAAAAATTGAGCCGGGTGAACACCCTGAGCATGCATTGTCTAGAGAGATTCTTGAAGAACTAAGTTGTGAATTAAGTGTGCTACGACCACTCGATGTTGTTACTCATAAGTATGATGATTTTTCAATCCGGTTGATGCCTTATCTCTGTATCATCAAGTCCGGTAAGATAAACCTTCGTGAGCACAATGCCATGCGTTGGCTGGAAATCAAAGAGTGTTGTGAGCTTGATTGGAGTGCTGCCGACATACCCATATGGAGAGCATTGTTATGACTAGTATTAGGCTGATCTTATCGGCCAATGGCGATGCGATTGGCAAGTGATTCCGGTAAGCCCGCGTCTAAGATTTTTTGCTGTGCTGTTTGTAAATCATATTCTACACGTCGAAAAATTACGGTACTCTTGTTTAGATCGTAAATACAGTAGGATGCTCTCCAATCGCCATCACGAGGTTGTCCTACTGACCCCGCATTGATGAAATATTTTTGTCCGGCTTCGATTGTGATCGAATTTGCAGGAATCTTTTGCACAACTGATCCATGAGTGAATATGCATGGCACATGAGTGTGACCGCAAAAACACACCGGTGTCACCTGATAAGAGAAGTTTGCCATGGCATCAAATTTGTTGGTTGCGTAGTTCCATGAGGATGGTTGATCGAGAGTTGAGTGAACGACAGTGAAATCGTGCACTTGGCGTACCATTCTCAGGCGAGCTAGCCATTGTCTCTGATCTGGGTTGAGTTGCTCACGAGTCCAGAGCAAAGCTTCAGCTGCGGTTGCGTTCATCATATCCAGAGAGGTGTCGTGGCCGCAGTCTTGATCGTGGTTCCCTTTGACTACTGGGCATTTCATGGATTTGACTTTTTCTAAGCATTCAGCTGGGCTTGCATTATAGCCGACAACATCGCCGAGACAGACATAACTGTTGCAGCTTTGCGATTCAGCATCAGCGAGAACTGCGTCAAGCGCTTCAAGGTTTGCGTGAATATCACTGAAAATGGCTACTTTCATGTCTAATACTGGAAACAATCAATGACCTCGGAGCAAACTTAGGGAAAGAAAAAAACTAAAGAGACTTAATAAAGGGCGGTGCAAGAGGGAGGGATTGTGCCAAAGGGCTGTTTGATTCGTTATTTGGCTTGGGAGAAGCGGCGCGTATGCTGTTGCAATTTACATTTATGATAGAGATGAGTTGAATCGGGTAGTTACAGCCAAATCTAGTAAGGGCTATTGATCTGGTGTTGGAATGCCCAGCTTGATTGCGAGTTCCCGCCGCTTATCCAGCACGCCATCCATAGGGTAGGATATATGTCTATTTTTCCAGTAATTCGTTAACCAAGTGTATTGAGTTTTCTCATCGGGAAAGAGGTCATTATCAGGAATTGGAATTTTCTCTGGAAGTTCAACCGCATTTTGTAATGCAAACAAACAACAAACTAAGTTAGGTAAGTGGTTGTCGGGAGTTGACAAGAAAAGTTCTGTTCCATCATTGAGGGCCTCTTTTTTCCGCGCGGGAATACGTGCAAGAGAATAGAACCTGAATCTCTTGTATTGTTTGCGCTTGTATCCTGGCATTGTGTCGGTTGCCAATGAATTGTCGTAATGCGTTACGGCACGTTGGAGATCTGGTAGCTTAAACCGATCACTCCACAGGCGAGCAAGTGAGATGTGTAGTTTCCAGTTTTCAGGATTCTGTCGCACGCCTTCGTCAAGAAGAGCAGAGCCTTTGTCGATGTATAGCTTACGCAGTGCTTTGCGGCGCAGCGGGCTAAGGTTTCGATCCTCATTGTAGTGAACTGATGCATTGGTATGCAGATGCCATGCACCCGTATCCCAATAATGTGTTGTTTGTGGCTGTAATGTGGTGATGACCCCGTAGCTTTCCTCTAGTTTGATCCAGTCAAGTTTTTCAAAATGGATAAAAGCGCGAAGGTTCCACATTGCGGCTACCAGCGACCGCAGACCACCCAATGCCACCGCAGCGCCCGTTTGTCCGAGTTGCAGATTGGTTCCTTGCTTAAGCGATGGTTGGATTAGTTGATTTTCAACCATGTCCTTATTGAGTTGATCCTCATAGCTTAGTTTAGCAGCGCCAAATCCTATGAGCACACAAAGAATGACAACAATTTGGAAAACAATACGCATGTTAAAATTCTTTTTTCCGGAAAGTAAACCATGCCAAAACGCTGTAAATGCCAGTGTAAAACAAGGTCAATACAGTAAGTTTTTTGATGATACTTGCGGATACCGTTTTGCCCTCGATGGTAGCATCAATGATGTTGTATAGCTGGAAATCTGGGAAGATGAGTGCGACTCCCTGAGATGCCATTTTCAATTCTTGCGAAACGTTAGAGCCATGACTGTGTAACCAATAATTGCGAGCATCCGCGGTGAAGTGGCCAACGAAGTAGATGACAACTGATATCACGATGGTAAATAGCGTAGAGCTTGAGAACGTGGATATGAGCAGCGCGATAGATGCCATAATTGTAGCCTTAAAAAAGATTGCAGCTACGCCTGCGTGTAAATCCCATGTCACGCCTTGTTGTGTAATGGAATCATGACGCATCTGTATGTATTCCTTCGGCCAACCTTGCACTCGAGCTTTTTCTAGTTCCACAGCGAGCAGACCATCAGTTCGGTAGTTGAGAATTAAACACAACAAGCCGTCCATCAGTAGGAGCGAGACAACGACGAGTAAAAGGACGCCTGATAGTTTTCCTATCAGGTAATCGAGACGCGGAACAGGTTTGCTTAATATGGTGTAGAGTGTGCGATCTTCCAAATCTTTGGGGATGAGTAACGCGGTAGCGGCAATGGCAAAAAGTACGGAGAACATGGCCATCGATCCCATGGCTGTACTTTTGAGTATGATAAGTTCCTGTTCTGCCGTATCTTCCGTAGTTCGACTATAGGGCATTTCAAAGAAACTTGCGGCAATCATGAGTAGAGCAAAGACTGCGAGGAAATAGAACACTTTCATCCGCACCAGTTGGGTAAAGGTGTGGCTTGCAATAACCAGAATACGGCTTGGGGAGAAGAAACTGTTTTTACGCATGATCTCCTCCTTTCTTATTTGTTGAAGCAATAACAACATGGGGGAGGGTATCCTTGTCGACTAGTAACGAATCAGATTTCTTGGCTTCGTCTAAGAATAACCTTTCTAGAGTTGTCCGTGGTTTCCCCATTCTTACGAACTCAGTATTTTTGGAATCATTGATTACATCACGGATTTTTGTAAGCGTGTGATCACTGGCGTGACGGATAACCACCTCTGTCTGGTCTTCGATGGCGATGAGATCATCAAGTCGGCCCTCCTTGACCAGACTTCCGTTAAATATGATACCAACGTGATCGCAAACCTCCTGCACTTGTTCTAGTAGATGGGAGCAGAGAAAGACCGTCACACCACGCTCCCTGAGGCTGACGATCAAATCACGTATTTGGCGCGATCCCACGGGATCGACTCCTGCAGTTGGTTCGTCGAGAATAAGCAAGCGAGGTTCGTGTATGAGTGCCTGTGCCAGCCCTATCCGCTGAAGCATGCCTTTTGAGTAACCGCCAATTCGGCGTTTACGTGCATCTTGGAGCGATACCATCTCAAGCATTTCATCGACCCGTGTTTTTATTTTTTTCCCGCGCAACCCACAAAGTTTTGCGTAAAATCGGAGTGTCTCCTCGCCGGTGAGGTGTTTATAGAAGTAAGGGTTCTCAGGCAGGAATCCTATCTCTTGTCGTGAATCTGTCTTTAGTGAGTTTTTACCAAAGACATGGCAGCTGCCTGCAGTAGGGCGTAGGAGCCCGAGCAGGGCCTTCATTGTTGTCGATTTACCTGAGCCATTTGGTCCGATCAGACCGTAGACCTCACCTGGCATTATCTTGAGTGAAACGTCATTCACAGCACGCACTTTCGTCTTCCTGAAGGGCGATGGGAATTCCTTCACGAGGCGGTTGATTTGGACAGCGGGTGTTTCCTCCATAACTCTATATAATGTTGTAGATTAACGGGAACTGCTCATGGCGCAACAGCAATTCAGCATCATTCTGTTTTTTACATACACATAGCTAAGAATTGATTGCTGCTTGCCGTCACTTAATAAGCATGAAAACCATTACACTTATATCATTCGTTGCTCTTTTCTCTCTCACAAGCTGTTTTCAGGTGGATAGCACCATCACTATAAAAAAAGATGGTAGCGGTAATGTCACAGAAATCACTCACTTTGGGGAGCAGATGAAAAATTTTATAATGCGTAGTTCAGCTGGAGACCCTTTGGGGGTGATTAGCGATAAGGTTAAGACGCGAGGGCGTGCCAATAGGATGGGCGAGGGAGTGGAGCTAGTCAGTATTGAGAAGATCAATACCAAAGGCAAGCTGGGCTTAAATGCTGTTTATAAGTTTTCCGATATCAACAAGTTGAAATACAGCATCCGTGGTGCGGTGCACGATGCTGCGAGTCTGGTAATAGGGTCTTATGATGCAGGGAAGGCAGATGATACAGGGAAGGCGGTGACTTTTAAATTTAAGGACGACAAACTTACCATCATACAGAGGAAACCAGATGCCGCCATGGCCAATAATGAAGTGACCAAACCCGAGGGAATGAATCGTCAGATATCTGCCAATATAAAGGGCATGATGGGGGGCATGCGTATTACTACCAAAGTGAAGATCGATTCTGGCATAGCAAAGACTGATGCTGCCCACGTAGATGGTAACGTCATCACTATAAGAGACATTCCGATAGATGCGATCATTGCTGAGCCAGATAAAATCAGGGCTCTACGTAGTGGGAATTTTGATAAAGCTAAGGCAGCTCTTAAGGGTGTTGAGGGAATCAAATTTGAGGTCAAAGAAACTGTCTCTGTGGAGATGAGGTAAATGATAATCTCTAAATCACGTTAGATCAAAAACTCTTTGACCTTGTTTCGTGATGGGTAGCTTTGTTTCCCAAAAGAAAACGCGCCGATCATTAGACCGGCGCGACAAACAAAACACGATATGAAAATAATCGTATAAAAAGGGATGGTATTCTATGCCTCTGCCTGCATGGACTCTTTGCGGGCTTTCTTGATGATACTACCAACGGTGTCGGACGGTTGTGCACCCTTGGTAATCCAGTCGTCGGCCTTGGCAACGTCTAAGGTGTAATTCACACCTTCTTCCATGGGGTTGTATGTGCCAATTTGCTCGATATAACGTCCGTCGCGACGCTTTCGGCTATCCACTGCTACGATCTTGTAGAAAGGACGGTCTTTGGTGCCTTGGCGGTTGAGTCTGAGAGTTAGCATGAAATGATGGGTAAAATGAATGAGCCAGATGTGGCAGGGGCGGGAAATTGTACGAATACAAGTCGTTTGCCAAGAGAAAAATAGCATATTCGTCTCTATTTCGCATTTTCATTCGCAAAATTACTGCTATGAACCCGCACCGCTCGATTTTGCAAGTTACATATTAAGCGTCTACATCCTAAAATTTTTTATCAGTATGTTTATCGATCATATTAGAATTTACGCCGAAGCTGGTGACGGTGGCAATGGTGTCGTCCACTTTCGTCGAGAGAAATTTAGGCCTAAAGGAGGGCCTGATGGTGGTGATGGTGGAAACGGTGGTCATATCATACTTAAGGTAGACCCTGCTGTGGACAACCTAAAGGCCTATTCATATGATCCTAAATTGATTGCTAAGAACGGTGAACATGGGGCGGGTAACCGGAAACATGGGAAATCTAGCAAAGACAAAATTGGTAAAGTTCCGCCCGGCACAGTGGTCTACCGAAGTAATGCTTCTACGGTTTCCGAGGCAGTGGAGCTTGAGCGAGGTGGAGAAGGGGTCGACCTCGAACCTATCGCTGATCTTACTGAGTATGGAGATGAATTTGTGCTATGCGCAGGAGGTAAGGGGGGTAAGGGCAACTGGCATTACAAGTCATCCACTAACCAAGCTCCTGAAGAGCATACACTCGGGACGGAGGCCGACTTTGGCGTATTTTATTTGGAATTACGACGTATTGCGGATGCTGGAATGGTCGGGTTTCCTAATGCTGGCAAGTCTACGCTGGTGAATAAGCTTTCCCAGGCGGCTCCGAAAATTGGTAATTACCCGTTCACAACACTCAATCCTATGGTTGGTGTGGTTGAGTTTCCAAAATACCGTCGTTGCACAGTGGCAGACATTCCAGGTTTGATCGAAGGTGCCCATGAGAATCGCGGGCTTGGACACGAGTTCCTGCGTCATATCACCCGATGCAAGCTCCTTCTCTTTGTAATTGATATGGCGGGTAGCGAAGGTCGTGATCCCATCGAAGATCTTCAAACACTGAGAACTGAAATCAAAATGTATGATGATGATTTATCAAAATTTGAGTGGATTATTATCGCCAATAAAATGGATATTGACGGTGCTGAAGAAAACCTTGTTGCTTTCAAACAACGCTTCCCGAAGCAAACCATTGTCTCATTATCTGCGGATACCGAGGAGGGACTTGAAGGCTTACGCGAGGAGCTTGATAAACGCGTGGGCTACCGGCGAGATATTAGTTGAGGTGTGGAGCATGCGGTTGAATTGCAGCGTGGCTAACGCGCAGGGCTTGTCATAATCGAGCTGTTTTTTACGATTTTGATAATATAAGAAACGGTCGCCTGAGATAAGAAACGGTCGCCTGAGAAGAAACAGCGTTCTTTTTACCTGGGCGGCATCAATATGCTGGCATTGCAATCTGTATTTACTCGGGAATTGAGTGATAGATTTGCTCTAGAGTAAGTACACCATAAGCAGTAACCAAGACAGGATCGCTCTCCCACCATCTTGCGTTGGCGCTGTTGAGCCATGATCCATCTTCTCGCTGTTTTGAGAGAAGTTGGTTACCAAGATCAGGACGCCAGTCGGCTTCCCTACCGTCTTTGAGTTTTAGTTTGTCGATATTGGCTGCAGCAAGCGCTTTCGCCATTGCATGATAATAGTAATAGAGCCCTTGCTGACCTAGTTCGGGATGTTCTTTGGTTGCCAAGCCGGCATTTTCTTTCACGGAATAATGTTCGCTCAGCCACTTTTTAACGGCCTTGACGCGTATGTCTTTCTCGTCAAGGTCGGCATAAATCAATGAGAGTAGTCCGGCGTAGGACATTGAACCGTAGCCCCGGAGCTGCTCAGTTCCGTCGGGTAGTACGTAGGGATCAGCCTTTGAGCCACCGACGTAGTAGTTGAATGAGCCATCATTGCTAATGCCCTCAGTCTTGTTGGTTTCTTTGAGGTTTTGCACGCGAGAAACAAATCCAATTAAGGCATCCCAGTCTAGTTCAGGTTGTTTGCCATTGGCGTTGTCACGGGCGATGTGGCGGGAGAGCCTCAGTGCCTCGATTGATAGGTGGGTGTTGGAAAGATCCGAGTGCTTGTAAGTACCGCCGTAGCCAATTCCACCCAGGTGTTTTTTGTCGAGGTCGCCGAGGTTGCCCGGGGTAGCCTGCATAGCAATCAGGTAATTACGGGCTTTAAGGATAGCGGGGTGGTATTTATTATTCCCTGATGCCACCAGCGCAACAATGGACGTGGCTGTGTTGTAGGTAGCGAGTCCTGATCCATAAATCCCACCATCTTCTTTTTGTTGCTTTGCCAGCCAGTCTAGGCCTTTGCGAACGTAATCAGCATCCTTGTAGGTGGGGGAACGCAGCGCACAGCTCAAGGCGAGAGCTGTGTATGCAGGATAATTAGCATCTCTCCAGAAGCCTTTGGGGTCTTGTTGTGTCTTGAGATAGGCGTTGCCGCGTTCAATAGCTCGTTTGCTCTCCAGTTTAATTGATAGCAATGGTTTGTCACTGCGTTGCGCAGCGAGTGGTAGGCAGGTAGCGATACTTAAGGTGAGAATGGAGCTTACAATTTTCATATCGTTATGGTGTGAATGTGGCGGAGATTTAGGGTGCGATGAGCGGCGAGGCAACCACGGTATGAGGTGAATATGATTCAGCGTCGTCCTTTATAATAACGTAGTTGAACGATTATTCTTTGCTTTTTTCAGAGGAAATCTCTGATGTCGTTTAATCTTGCTCGGCGAGCCAACGCTCCACTTCGATGGCAGCAGCGCATCCTTGGCCAGCGGCAGTGATAGCCTGTCGGTATTCCGTATCAGAAATATCACCAGCGGCGTAAATGCCCTCCACGCTTGTTCGGGTGCCTTGCATTTGAAGGATGTAGCCATTTTCATCTGTTTCCACCAGCCCATTTAGAAAACTGCTATTTGGGGTGTGTCCGATGGCCATGAACACGCCCTCGACTTCGAGTTCTGAGGTGTCACCCGTCTGGGTGTCAGCAAGCTCAACAGCGCGGATGTCTCCCTTTTCGTTGGTTAAATACTGCTTGATACCGGAGTTCCAGATGACTTCAATTTTTTCATGCTCAAGTGCACGTTGAGCCATGATCTTGGATGCGCGGAGCTCATCGCGACGAACGATCAGGTGCACTTTGCTAGCGAACTTTGTTAAGAATGTCGCTTCCTCACAGGCGGAGTCACCTCCGCCCACAACGCAGACCGGAACGTCGCGGTAGAAGGCTCCGTCACAAGTCGCGCATGCAGTCAGTCCATGGCCACCTTTAGTCAGTTCCTCTTCGCCTGGAAGCCCGAGATAGCGAGCTGAGGCGCCAGAACAAATGATGACAGCCTTGGTCTTGATATCCTTAGAACCCACATTGAGGGTGAATGTGCCGTCATCTTCCTTGGTGACGGTTTCTACCTGACCAAATTCGACGCGGGTACCGAATCGTTCCGCCTGTTGCTGCATGCTAACCATTAACTCGGGACCGGTAATTCCCTCGGGGAATCCGGGGAAATTTTCCACATCCGTTGTTGTGGTTAGTTGTCCTCCTGGTTGGGTGCCAGTGAGGATAAGCGGGTTGAGATCTGCGCGGGCGGCGTAGATGGCTGCGGTGTATCCGGCAGGGCCGGTTCCTATGATGATGACGTTTTCCATGGTATTGAGAGTCGTGACGCGCGGGATTATGCCGCGAAATGTTGTCACCGCAAGTGGTTTCCTTTTTTCTTGCGAGCTTTCTGGTTGGCGACCTTGTCAGGCTGAGTATTGTGCACGTTCTTGTTCGTAGATAGGACTTAAGAAAGTGTTTGTTTGAAACACCAATTGCACCTCCAAACTACTACCGTAATTTATCACATTACGTCAAAAGGACGATTCACACATGAATGCCTTATGCATTACCTCTCTGTGTGGAATACATGTGGCAATCTACCTTGCTTTTTTGCACGATTATGACATGAAAGGCATGCGGCAATCGGCTGCTGTTATGAAAATCATCATTGTAGGAGCTGGGGAAATTGGGCGTCACCTTGCGGTCTCGTTGGCGCGTGAATCTCATAGTATTGTAGTTATTGAGTATGATACCAAGGTAGCAGAAGAGCTTGAACAGCAAATTGATGGGCGTGTGTTGACTGGCAATGGGGCCACTGCAAATTTGCTAATTGAAGCGGGTGTTGCAGAGTGTGAGCTGTTTCTTGCGCTTACCAGTGATAGCACAGTGAACCTGATGGCCGCGTCGATGGCTAAAAAATTCGAGGCACAAAAAGTAATTGCTCGAGTACACCCGGGCTTGCAGCGTGAAGAATGGCTGTTTGATTACCGTGGGCATTTTGGGATCGACCATATTTTCAGCTCTGAGCGATTGAGTGCCATTGAGTTGTCAAAATTTGTGCGAAATCCAGACTCGCTGATGGTGGAGGAGATTGCGCGTGGCCGAATTGAGGTGCAGCAAGTTCGTGTTAGTAAGTATAGTGATGCGGTCGGTAAAAAGCTAAAGGATCTAAAAGCTCCTGAGCGAACCCGTGTGGCGGCGATCACGCGAGGCGGCGAGCATTTTGTTCCGTCTGCAGAAGACGCCATGGCGGCGGGTGACATCGTGACGATTTTTGGTGATCCTAACAGACTTAGAAAACTTGCTATGCGACTGCAAAAGGGCAGCGGGCACGAGGAGGCGCTTCGTGTTGTTATCTTCGGTGGCGGTGAATATGGGTTTTCGCTTGCGCAGATGTTAGAGGGCTTCAACTGTAAAGTTAGGATTCTTGAGATAGACCCTAAAAGGGCTCAAGAGCTAACAGGATTACTTTCTGATACAACAGTGCTGCATGCAGATGGCACCGTGCTATCAGAGTTGGAGGAAGAACAGGTGGGTGAAGCAGATTTTTTCATAGCCACAAGTGGAAGCGATGAGGACAATGTAATGACCTGCTTGCAGGCAAATAACCTAGGGTCAAAGAACTGCCTGACACTTATCCATCGCGCTGATTACGCTGATGCTATTAGTGCTAGCGGGCGGCACTTTGGAGTCCTGGCTGCTGTTAGTCCACGAGAGGCAACACGCCGCGAGCTGGAGCGGTTTCTAACATCGGATCGTTTTCATACAGTGAAGAAAATGGGAGCTGGTGAAGTGATTGAGACAGTGGTCTCAAGTGGCTCAATTGCTGCTGAACATATGGTCAGTGAGATTGAGTGGCCAGAGGGTTGTATCTTAGTCGCACGCATGCGTGGGCTGCAGGCAATCGTTCCTGGCCCTGAAGATACACTTAAACCTGGCGATACCATATACGCAATGGTGGCACCCAAAGTGAGGAAGAAATTCTTAAAGCTAGTTCGCTAATAGACTGACCAAATAATGAATTTCCGTATTTTAGCTAAGTTCCTGGGCGCGTTACTGATTCTTACCAGTATTGCTATGCTCGCATGTGGTATATTTGCTGTTTTGGATACAGTGTCGGGAGAGTCAGCGGCTGTATCATCGCTTTTCCTGTCAGCAGGTATCGTTTTTTTGAGCGGTGTGCTGCTCATGCTCTGTGGCATTGGGAAAATTGATCGTGTCCCTCGTCGAGAGGGTATTGCAGTTGTCGGGTTGGGATGGATCCTATGCGGTCTTGTTGGTAGTTTACCGTATATGCTTGGAGAACCTCGGATGGAGTTTCCGGATGCATTTTTTGAATCGGTTTCAGGTTTTACAACTACTGGTTCAACTGTGATGGGAACTGATCATACAACGGGGAATGACATAGAATCATGGCCAAGGGGTATTCTCATGTGGCGATCTGTTACACAGTGGCTTGGTGGTATGGGTATTCTGGTGCTTTTTGTGGCTCTGCTATCTTACTTGGGAATGGGATCAAAATCTATGTTCCGAAATGAGTCATCCTTTCAGACTGGTGAGGCCTACACGGCACGGATCAGAGACACGGCGTTGACTCTTTGGAAGTTGTATCTTTGTGTTACTCTCATCTGTATTGCTGGGTTACTTGCACTCGGGTTGTCTCCGTATAATGCAATTTCTCATGCTTTTACTGTGGTATCTACGGGTGGCTTTAGTCCACATAATCAGAGTATCGGTCATTACGCATCTTGGGGGAATAGTTGGTTGATTGAACTGTGGCTGAGCATTTTTATGATCATCTGTAGTATAAGCTTTCTGGTATGGGTGGTATTATTGCGTAAAAGGTGGCAGCGTCTACGAGCTGAGGAAGAGGGGAAGCTATTCATTCTCATCTTCATGGTGGCATCAGTGGTTATTGCATGGAACTTAACAGAAATAGGGGGAGGGGGGCCGATGAATTTCCTCACAGCACTTCGTCATAGCTGGTTCAATGTGCTGTCTGTATTTTCGACCACTGGGTATAGCACGGTAGATTATGCAGCATGGCCTGGCGATACACTGGTGTTGCTTGCTGCTCTGATGATTTTAGGTGGCTGTTCCGGTTCCACATCAGGAGGTGTCAAGGTGAGCCGGTTTATAGTTTTGTTGAAGACCGCGCGCTTTGAAATTGTCCGCGCGTTCAGACCGCATCAGGTGTTCCGCATGCATGTCAACGGCAACGCTTTGGGTGAGGCAGAGCGATTACAGACAGTGGTTTTTCTGGCTCTTTTTGGATTAATCTTCATCGCGGCATGTTTTTTAGTTTCATTGTTAGAAGTGACGCATGGCATGGATATGATCAGTGCCTTTGGTTGTGTGATTGCTACTATTGCCAACATTGGACCTGGTTTTGGATCTGTCGGGCCGGCAGAGAATTTTGGGCATCTTGGAGGGGTTACAAAAATATTTTTAGCGATGTTGATGATTCTTGGGCGTCTCGAGCTTTACGCAATCCTCGTGCTTTTCATGCCTTCCGTGTGGCGAAAATACTAGTTTACGAAGATGTCATCTGGGGCCTCCGCGAGAATTTTGTGATACGGTGAGATATGACAGAGCATCTCTGCCCAAAGTTTTTGCTCGTGCTCAGATTGCAGTATTTGTTCCTCTGGCAATGTGGTAATCCAAGATTTTTTTTGAAGTTCGTGTTCGAGCTGTCCTCGAGTCCATCCTGAATATCCTGCAAAGGCGCGAACAAGGGTGCCTGGTTGTTGGGTACGGATAATAGCATTTCTTGCTGAGATACGTGTCGCAAAGTGTAGGTGATGGTCTTTGGCCCATAATGCTGCAAATGTCAGGTGCTCTTGTCCAACAGGCCCCCCTAGATGAACACGTATATTTTTGAGTGGAGCAAACTCATCCGAGGTCAGTAGGTCACCTACTGTTTGGTCTGTTGGCCGATTCAAGATGAATCCGCAGGCACCCTCTTCACGATTGTGCTCCGCCAGCAATATTACGCTCTTACGAAACAGGCCCTCGCGTAGAGATGGGTCAGCAAGGAGAATATGTCCCTCTAGTTGAATTGGGGCGTCAGGTATTTCTTCACACATGAGTAGGTTGCTAGATCATTGTATATGATGCTGAGATATTGCCAAGTCTGGAGCACTTACACATTGCCAAATGGTGAGCTTTTGTGAAGCATATACCCATGAAATGGTTTTTTGGGGCTCTTTGTTTAGCGACTATCGTCTCGTGTAATCAGCTTGGCGTGATCACGGGTATGAATGCTCAAAACAAGGCACTCAATGAAGCTGGGTCATCTGGCCTTGATGCTTATCGTGCTGCCGGTGGTCGTATTAGCGGGTTGGGAGCATTTGAAACTAATGCCGGTATAGCTCGGGTCACGGTTAAGCCGGGTGCAGGGATTGCCCCAGAAAGAGATATCGTATGGGCACCCGCGGATCCTGACCTTCCTATTCCAGGTGAGGAATTTTGGCAAAAAACTGAGAGTAAATCATGGCATGTTAGCCACACCGAAGCCTCGCGATATTCAAGGCAATCAGGTAAGCCTTTATTGATCTGGTTCACCGATTCAGCACACAGTCCACTATGTCGTCGACTAAGTAGTGAGCTTTTTTCAAAATCCAACTTTGAGAAGTGGGCGAAAAGCCGGATTGTCAGGCTGCGTGTGGACTCTACCTTGCAAGGACCTCAGCGATATCAGGACATAGGTATACGCAAGCAGAAGTTTGTTGAAAAGCTCAAGCGAAGATATGATGTTCATGGTCATCCCACGGTGGTGGTCGTAAGCCCAACAGGGGCTGTGATTGAGAGCTACCGAGGATATAAAAAGGGTAATTCAGATTATTACTGGGGAAGGATCAAGCAGGCTGTTTTAATCTCTGAAAAAGAATATGGTGCCTGGCGGGAGAAGCTTGAGGCAAGGGGATATCGAATGTGGGAAAATCGAAGTGGGCGAAAGACTCTTGCTAAGCTTTATCGCTTTCGGCCGGGTAAGGTTACCCTGATCGATCCCGATGGAAATCGTGGAACGACAAGCCTCAATAACCTTTCTGATGGGGATCAGAGATGGATTAGTCTTCAAAAAAAGCGTCACGAGAATCGTCAAAATAGGTGATGATGGAATTTAGCTTGTAGAGCTTGGCGTAGTCACGAGAGGCTTAGGCTGTGTGATAAATATCGGAATTTTAGCTTGCAGAGGGAATTGAAAGCGATTAGCGATTGCCGCTCTTTAATCCAACACCTGCTAAAGATAATCAAGTTAATGCGCTCAGACAGGCTTTAAAATTCACGACAGCTGCAATCTTATTTTCAATCAAAACTATGGCTACAAAAAAGAAAATCGCTCGGAAAGTCGCTAAAAAATCGGTCAAGAAAACCGTCAAGAAAGCAGCTAAAAAGGCTGTGAAGAAAGTCATCAAAAAAGCCGCAAAGAAGGTTGTTAAAAAAGCAGTGAAGAAAAAAGCGGTTAAAAAGAAATTGGCGAAAAAAACACTGATAAAGAAGGTTATAACGAAGAAGAAGACCACTGTCAAAAAAGCTGCGACCAAGAAAAAAGCTGCAAAAAAAAGTATTCCAGTGAAAAAAGCTATCGTTAAGAAGAAGGTAGCCGCTAAGAAGAAGGTGAAGCTCATAGGCTTTGCCAAGAAGCAGCACCAGCGTTTACTTGATCTCAGGGATGGGATACTTGATGCGATGAATGGTATCACACACGATACTCTCAAAAATACTGATGGTGTTGAGACTGGGGGTGGTCAGCACACTGGAGATGCGGGTAGCGATGCCTATGACCGCGACTTCGCATTAAATCTTTTGGCCAAGGAGCAGGATGCTCTTAGTGAGATCGAGCAAGCAATTCAGCGGGCTGAGAGTGGGCTCTATGGTGTATGCGAAATGTCTGGCGACAAGATTCCCAAAGTGCGTTTGGAAGCGATCCCATTTGCCCGTTATACGGTCCAATGTCAGGCAAAGTGGGAGATGGAGAATGGAAATGTTCGTAGAGCTGGAAATTCTGAATTCGGCTTTTCCAACGGCAGTAGGCGTTAAAATCGACTAAAATCGCACTCCCAGAGATTCTCTGCTTGACCAATGCACGGAAATGCGTAGTTTTCGCCCCCCTGCAAGGACACACACTTTAACCGAGTCAACCTACAACTATCTCCAACAATCATGGCACGCGACATTATCATTCTCGAATGCACCGAAGCAAAGGCAGAAGGAAAACCTACTTCTCGCTACACTTCCACACGTAACAAGAAAAGCCTCAACACCCCGGGGCGTTTGGAAAAAGTAAAGTATAACCCATTTCTGCGTCGTCGCACGCTGCATAGAGAGCTCCGCTAATCCTTTAACATCTTTTTATTTTTTTATCATGTCCGCAATATCTACTCCTAAGAACAAGGAACGCCGCATCGCATACTGGAAGGCTAACCGCCCGATGCCCCATCGTCGTCACGATATACCAGAAGCCGAGGTTGATTATAAAAATGTAGAGCTCCTAAAGAAATTCACCACCGAGACAGGTAAGATCCTTCCTCGTCGCGTGACTGGTGTCTCTGCCAAGCTTCACCGCAAAATAACACGCGAGATTAAGCGTGCACGTGCTTGTAATCTTCTTGGTTAATAATTCCAGTTTACAGGTCATTACTTTCTAAGCCTGTCCGCTGATTCCGGGCAGGTTTTTTTTTACCTATCATGAAGGAACTCAAGGATACCCAAAACGAGTCAGACGACCGTAAAATTGCGATTGATCGGGTTGGCGTGAAGTCCCTGAGATTTCCATTACAGGTCAGAAATAAAGATGGGAGCACGCAGCGAACTGTAGCAACTACCGCGCTTGCCGTGGATCTGCCGCATCACTTCAAAGGCACGCATATGAGTCGCTTTGTTGAGGTGCTCAATTCCCATGGCAACTGTCTAGATGTGCGTGAAATGAGAGCTATTCCTGAGGAGTTACTTGGAAGGCTCGATGCACGAAAAGCGCATGTGGAGTTTCGTTTCCCGTTCTTTCGCGTCAAGCAAGCTCCTGTTACAGGAATGAGCGGCGTAATGGACTATGAGGTGGTGTTTGAGGCAGAGTCTGATGTTGATGGGAACCACGATTTTATCCTGACTGTCATTGTCAATGTTGCGACGCTCTGCCCATGTTCCAAGGCGATCAGTGAACGTGGAGCTCATAATCAACGTGGTACTGTAACCTATTCAGTACGGTTTAACGAGTCGATATGGATCGAGGATCTTGTGGAGCTTGTTGAAGCATCAGCAAGTTGTGAGTTGTATAGTTTGCTCAAGCGGCCGGACGAAAAAGCGGTCACTGAGCATGCCTATGACAATCCAGTGTTTGTTGAAGACCTTGTACGTAACATCGCGGCTCGGTCCAATGCTCAAGAAAATATACGGTGGTATAAAGTGGAGGCAGAAAACCACGAGTCGATTCACAATCACAACGCATACGCGGTAATCGAAAAAACATTATCCTCTCAGTAAGGGGCGTATACGCTATTCTTTTTGAGCTTATTGAAAATCGTGCGTGCAGAATTTTTTCTCTACGATATTAAAGGTTCATGGCAGAGAGCAATGATCTACGCAGACCTTACCTAACACTTCCTGGCGTTACTGGTATGCCAGCTGTGAGTGAGCTTATCGCGAGCATGCCCGATGAGCAAAAGCATCGATTTGAATCTTCAGGTGAGTTTATTCGTAGACTTGCGCATCGGATTTCCAAGTGGCGTGAGGGTTTGCCTACAGATCAAGAACCGGCAATTGTTGCTTTGTTGTCCAATGGTGATTCCGTGGAAGTCCACACTTTGGGTGAAGACGGGCACTCTAGCGTAGTTGTCGAGGGTAGGCTTAATGGTATGCCATGCATGTTTATTAGCCACCAGTCGAGTTTCCAGGTGGTGTGTTATACTCGTAAGATTGAAGAAAAAACCGAGCGCCGCAAAATCGGGTTTTACGTTGGAGGAGAAGAAATTCAGGCGTAGTTACTTGCTGCTGTATGATTTGGAGGGATTTGTAGCCATTGATTTATAGACAGATGATTGCATTTCTGGCGTTAAATGATTATTGACATCACATCTTAGTGGTCACCCACCTATTTAAGTATGACAGACCTACTTATTTCACCTGCACGCGACAGTGGTTGCGATGATTTAGAGCTTCTAGCCGAGGTTGTGCAAACGGCTGCACATCAGCAACGATCACCAGTAGACGATATCTTAGATTCTGGTAAAGTCGATGAGGAGCCATATCTTCGGGCGCTATCGGGTAAATCGGGCATGGATTGGGTCGCGAGTATTTCTGAATTTGAAAATATCGAATCGTTGCGATCCATTTGTGGTCCTCGTGTGGCGTTGGCTCATCAGGTTTTACCTGCTGAAATCATAGATGTTGAAGGAGCGCAGTGCATAGTCCTGTTGACTTATGATCCACTTGATTTAATTGCCCGACAGGCAGCAACCCAGCAAATAGATCTCCCGATTATCTGGCGAATGGCATCGCGCCGCCGTATTCATGAGGCTTTGCGTATGTTATATGGGGTGGGGGCTGATACTTTTGAGCAAATTCTCGAAGGGCGTGATCTCGATTATGATAATTTAGAAACTGCAGATGAGGCTAATGTTATCGATGCAGATGAGGATGAAGAGGCAAGTGTTGTCAAATTTGTTAATCAAATTATCCGTGAAGCACTTCAGCAGCGGGCGACCGATATCCATGTGGAGCCACTGCATGATAATTTGCGGATACGTTATCGCATTGATGGCTTGCTGGTTGACGTTACCGTGCCCGATAATATTAAAGCGCTACAAAGCTCCGTTATTTCACGCCTGAAAATCATGGCGCACTTGGATATTGCAGAGCGGCGATTACCACAGGACGGGCGAATCAATTTGCAGTTTGAGGGGAATACTATTGATGTGCGTGTGGCTACCGTGCCTACCGTTGAGGGCGAAAGTGTCAGTCTTCGTCTACTGAATCAGGAAAAATTCACGATCGATCGCCTGGAGCTCGAGCCTTTCGTCAGGGATAAAATTGAGCAATTACTGACGCTATCGAATGGGATTTGCCTTATAACTGGACCTACGGGATCTGGTAAATCCACCAGTCTTTATTCATTTCTCAGTGAGGTCAACTCACCAGACACACGTATTGTGACGATCGAGGATCCAGTGGAGAACAAGCTACCCGGTGTTATGCAAATTGCGGTGAAGTCGGAAATCGGCCTCACATTTGCTAGCGGCTTGAGATCTATCCTTCGTGCTGATCCTAATATCGTGATGATTGGTGAGATACGAGATCTAGAAACAGCCGAGATTGCCATTCGTGCCTCGCTCACAGGCCATTTGGTGTTCAGTACGTTGCACACTAACGACGCGATGGGCGGTATCAGTCGTCTGATGGATATGGGTGTAGAGTCATTTCTTGTCTCCGCATCTGTGCGCGCTTTTTTGGCCCAGCGGCTGGTTCGCCGTCTTTGTCCAAAGTGTAAAAAACCTCATGAATTGACTGTTCAGCAACGTGCAGATTTGGAGATACCGAGTCACATTCACGGGCAATGTTACGATGCTGTGGGCTGTGACCATTGCCGAAACACAGGATTTAGTGGTCGACTTGCCATCTATGAGGTAGTTTTACTAACCGAGGAAATGCAGGATTTGGTTGTTAAAGGAGAAGATACTCGTATCCTAATGCAGCAAGCATACCAAGATGGATATGTGCCAATGCGTGAATACGGTTGGCACAAGTGCCTGAGCGGCCAAACGACCCTAGAGGAAGTGATTTCTGTGACCAGTGCGGAGCTTGGTTGAAAACACTATGGGTAACTTTCAAATTTGATCATCAATGGCAGTATTTAGCTACAAAGCATTGGCAAAAGATGGGGTCGTTAATCAAGGTGAGATCACCGCCGTTGATAGGCCTGAAGCTCTAAAACTACTTGATAAACGCGGTCTGCAGCCTGTGAAGTTATCAGTGGCGTCTGCTCCAAGTAATGAAAAGAAAGTATCGCTAAATACCGAAAAATCCTCACTGGCTAAAGCAAGAACAGAAAATTCTGATCGGCTGATTGCACTTAAGCGCGCCGAAGTAGTTCTTTTTACTGAGGAGCTGAGTGAGATGCTGGGTGCTGGTCTGCAGCTTGAGCCAGCGCTAAAATCGATGGAAAACCGCGAAGAGCTGGGCTCACTCAAGGAGGTGTCTAGAAAGGTGCGCCAGTACGTACGTGATGGCGGCAGCTTCTCTTTGGCACTAAAAAGAACAAGTGATAGTTTTGGTCCGCTCTATTGTAGCCTTGCAGCCGCAGGAGAGGCGAGTGGAGCTCTTGATACAATTCTTAAGCGGCAGGCGCATTATCTAAAGGCGCTGCAGGAACTTCAGGGTAAGGTTACACTGGCGCTCATCTACCCAGCTTTTCTGGTCTGTGCCGGTATTGGTGTAGGTATCATTTTCATCACCCAGCTTATCCCTCAGCTTACAGATCTCATTTCTAGTACTCCAGGGGGTAAAATTCCATTGGGCGCTAAATTACTTATTGGAGCCAGTGATTTTTTTCAAGAGTGGTGGCTCGTTTTATCGCTTCTTCTTATCGGGGGGGCATTGGTTTTTAAAGCGTGGAAAGATGCTGAGTCGAACCGACTCACTTGGGACCGTGCCAAACTTAGATTGCCGCTAGTTGGCAATGTGATTGAGTCGCGGTTTTACGTGCAGTTTCTTGAGACTCTTGCGAACTTGGTTGAGAATGGTCTACCTCTATTGCGTTCGTTGGAGCTTTCCCGTGATGCAGCTCAGAACTTACACATTCGTGGTCATCTTGACCGAGTTATTGACATGGTAGGTGATGGGCGCACGTTTTCTCGTGCTCTCTTAAATACCGGTATTTTTCCTCCATTACTGATCGATATGGTCTCGGTGGGAGAAAAAACAGGGAAGCTCGACAACTCTCTGCGCCGTGCAGCAGAACGCTACGATTCTGAACTCAACAAAAACCTTTCACGTGTCATGGAGCTGATCATGCCAATTGTTCTAGTCGTCATGGCGGTTCTCATTGGTACAATGGCATACCTAATGATCACAGCCATCCTACAGACCATTAATAACTTGGGTGGAAAGTAGGTTGAATTTTTATTTGGCATATGTAATTCAGAGCTTAAATAAAGCTATGCAAAAAGGCCAAGATGAAATTGCTGCTATGCGTGAGGAATATGGTAGTCGGGAGCTGCGCCGTAAGAATCTGTTCGCGGATCCTATAGAGTTTTTTGACAAGTGGTTTTTTGAGGCACGTGAATTAAAGTTGCACGAGCCTAACGCGATGACGCTGTCCACCGTGGGTCTTGACGGTTGTCCTGCATCGCGCACCGTGCTGATGAAGTTTTTTAACCAAGAAGGGTTTGTTTTTTATACGAATTACGGTAGCGCTAAAGCCAAAGAAATCGCTGCAATTCCAAAAGCCTCTCTTTTGTTTCCTTGGCTTCCGTTAGAGCGCCAGGTGCGGATCGAGGGAGATGTAGAAAAAGTCAGCGCTGCCGAGTCTCTGAAATACTTTGCCTCACGCCCACGTGAAAGTCAGATCGGTGCATGGGTGTCAGATCAATCAAGTGTTATTGATTCCCGCGCCCTGCTGCTCAACAAAATAGCAGAGCTTGAAGCCAAGTTCAAAGGTGGCGACGTGCCACTGCCGAGCTTCTGGGGTGGGTATCGTGTCAAGCCCGCCCGCATCGAATTCTGGCAAGGAGGGAAGGGCAGGGTGCATGATCGATTCCTTTATAGCCGGCGTGATGATGGTTGGAGCATCGAGAGGCTGGCTCCATAGAGTCGGTCAGGTAGGGTTAGCGTTTATTATCAGCCTTTAGCCTGAGTGTTAACATTTCCATGGCGTATTGTTTGCCTATAATATTTATGCTTTCTTGATCGAAATGCCAGCGATCCATAGTTTTAAGATCTTTTGAACTGACAAATGCTGTGTGGGGTACTGTTTGGGGGAGCTTTGCTATTTGCTCATTGATCTTAGGCGCCTTGTTGACCTGTCCTGCGATAAATGGAAGATTAGGTATGCCTAGATCTTTTCGCAGACTTGTGATGAGGTCTTTAAGTTTCTCCAAATAGCCGTCTGGGTTGCCGTTGTTGCTTTCTCCCTGATGCCATAAGATTCCTTTGAGCGTGCCTGATTTCTGCGCTTCTTGTGCTCTGCGCACTGCTTCTTTGTAGAATCGGGTGTCTTTTTTCCACTGCTCGATTTTGGTACCGCCCTTTGCGTTAACGACCAGCCCGAGTAAGATGTCCTTGTGTTTTTTGAGCATTTCCAGGGAAAAACTGTAGCCGGGGTTGAGCTTTTGCATACCGGCACCTTTTCTAATGGTGGAATATATGTTCAGAGGGTTCTTGGCGGGTTCCCAGCTGTCTTTTGCATTTAATAAAAAACATCTCGGGATTGCGGTCGCTTCGTTTTCTGAAAATGGTGCTCGGCCAGCCATATTAGATTGGCCAATGAGTAGATAAACGTGGAGATTGTCCTTTTTACCTCTGTATGTCGGCTGTTTTTGTTTTTGAGCTTGTGCTGATATTATAAGCATCCAACAAAAACTTAGTATGATCACCTTGGTGTAGTGCGTTTTTTTTCTCATATCGATATTGTGTAGTCGTCATACCTCTGTTCGCTTCAAAATAGTCGCTTTTGCTGGATCACTTGCTGTCAAATGTGCGATGGCGATGGCGATGGCATCGGCGGCGTCGTGCGGCGGGCTCTCTGTAAGGCCGAGTAGAGTGCGAACCATGAAGGCGACCTGTTGTTTGTCGGCGTTACCATTGCCGGTGACTACCTGTTTCACTTTTTTCGGTGAGTATTCGTAGGTCTTGAGTCCAACTTCAGCTGAAGCAATTAGTGAAGCAGCACGTGCAGCTCCCATGGTAATAGCTGTTCGATGTGACTGAACATAAATGATGCCCTCGACCGCAGCCTCGTCAGGTGCCCATTTCTTAATCAGATTAGCTATACCAGTGTGTATGGCGGCCAGGGCTGCAGACTGGGGGATATTTGAGGGTATGGTAATGACTCCAAAATCGCAGACTTTTTGTCCATGGTGGTCGCCCTCCAGCACAGCATAACCTGTGTTACGAATAGCGGGGTCGATGGCGATCACTCTCACGCCGGAACAATAACTGATTTATAGTATAACAAAATCACCGTATTACTTTCTTCTTCTACGAGGTGCCGGGCGGCGCTTCTTACGAACAGGTTTGGCTGGCGATTCGTCTAACAGGGCTGTGTATGTATAATCAAAGTTTTCAAGCTTGCGGCGTTCAATCTTTTTATTAATAAAGTTTTCTACCGCTGTAGCGAAATCGATTTCGTCTGCAGTAAGAATTGTAAAGGCATCGCCTTCGGATTCAGCTCGCCCAGTTCTTCCAATTCGGTGAACGTAGTCCTCTGAGTTCTCTGGCACACGGTAGTTGATGACGTGGGTGACGGTGGAGATGTCAATACCGCGGGCGGCGACGTCTGTGGCAACAAGTATGTTGTAGGTGCCATCCTTGAATCCGCCAAGAGCTTTTAATCGGTCGGACTGCTTGACGTCTGAGTGCATAGCGACCACTTCATCGTGTCCAGTCCCCTTAATTAGTCCAGTGACAGTATCGGCTTCTTTTCGTGTGCGGGTAAAGATCATTACGGAGTGAAATTCTGTGCGCTCTAGTAGAGCCAGTAGTAGGTCATCGCGTTGATCCATGGAGACTGGGTAAAACGCGTGATTGACCGTATCTGGGACGGCGGCGCGAGCTATTTCAACCGACTCGGGTTCATGCAGGCACCATTGCGCAAACCCTTGAATGGCAGGCGGCATAGTGGCTGAGAAAAAAAGCGTCTGTCGTGATGACTCATCGTTATTCCATGGGCAGAGATTGACGATTTTACGCACGATAGGGAGGAACCCCATGTCGAGCATGCGGTCGACTTCATCAAGAATGAGGATTTTAATTGCACCAAAACGCATCGTGCCGCGGTAAAAGTGATCAATCAGGCGTCCGGGTGTGGCCACTACGATATCTGCTTCAGCCATCTGTTCATCTTGTTTCCCATAGCCCATGCCTCCGTAGATGAGAGCCACTTTGCAGCCAGTATGTTTGCCGTAGTGCTCGAACTGCTCTGCGACCTGATGAGCAAGTTCACGGGTAGGCTCCAGCACAAGAATCTGCGGTTTGCCGAGCGCCTTAATTTTAGATAGAGAAGGTAGCGCAAATGCTGCGGTCTTGCCCGTGCCAGTCTGAGAGGCGCCAATTACATCTTTGCCTTCTATGATAGAGGGGATGGCTTTGGCCTGTATAGGCGTTGGGTTCTCATAGCCGGATTCAGTTACGGCGGACAGAACGGCATCGGAGAGTCCGAGATCGGAAAATGACATAAAGTGAAGTAGTGCGATTGATTGCCTCTGTAAAGGCTAATGGGATAATTACTCAGAGGCTGAAATACGATTAACATCGAATTTTTACTACAATCACCTGTAATTTATTGTTTTGCGTAAGCCTAGCTTTGCTTGATATTTGGCTGGAAACGAGTAAATTAACTGGGAGTTAGGATTTGCTGGTGGATTGCTCACAATCATATGATATATAACAAAAGAAGATGGCCGACAATGACAAGGAAGATAAAGAATTGCAGCAGGCATATGCGCACACGCGTAAGAGTCTGATTGCTAGGCTGGACAACTGGGAAGACCAGCGGACTTGGGATGATTTCTACAAAACTTACTGGAAACTCATTTATGCGGTAGGGTTGAAAGCGGGGCTGCGTTCAGATGAGGCATTTGATGTAGTTCAAGAAACCATTTTATCAATTGCCAAGCAGAGTAAGAAAAACATGTATGATCCCGACAAGGGCTCGTTCAAATCATGGTTGATGAACATGACCCGTTGGCGTATCAACGATCAATTTCGGAAACGTAAAAAAGATACAGCCATGAATATTGGTGAATGGGATGATGAGGGTCAGAAAACATCCGTAATTGATCGTATGGAAGATCCTAACAGAGGAGCGCTCGAGCGTTTGTGGGATGTGGAGTGGAAAAAGAATCTTGCTGATGCGGCTTTGGCGCGAGTGAAGTCTCAGGTGTCGCCCAAGCAATATCAGATCTTTGATTGCTACGTTATGCGTGAATGGACTGCAGCTAAAGTACAAGAACAGTTAGGTGTTAGCATGTCTCAAGTCTATCTTGCCAAGCATCGTGTAGGGAAAATCCTGAAGAAGGAATTGACAAGACTAAACGAGGATGAGGGATAGGGCACGGTTAGAGCCGGTCATTCCGGATCATGAGGTGCTCCGCAAAGTTGGGGGCGGTTCTTATGGTGAGGTTTGGCTTGCACAGGGTGTAACTGGTGCGATGCGTGCAGTGAAAGTAGTACGCCGCGAAGATTTTGAAGATGAACGTGGGTTTGAGAGGGAATTTGAAGGTATACTAAAGTATGAGCCAATTTCTCGGACTCATCCAGGTTTGGTAAACATTCTTCATGTTGGTCGAAGTCTCAAAGGGGATAAGAATGAGTTTTATTATTACGTCATGGAGCTCGGAGAGGATATTAACTCAGGGCGTGAAATAAATGCTGTGGAGTATGAGCCGCGCAATTTAAGGACTGATTTAAAAAAAGCCGCCGGGAATCCCATTAATCCTGATGTAGTAATTGATGTTGGGCTGTGCCTTGCTGAAGCATTGGCACATCTTCACGGTAAGGGCTTGGCGCACAGGGACATCAAACCATCTAATATTATTTTTGTAGATGGTAAGGCAAAGTTGGCGGATATCGGTTTGGTTGCGACGCGTGGACAACGTACTTTTGTGGGTACAGAGGGTTTTGTTCCACCCGAGGGTCCTGGATCAGCGCAGGCTGACGTCTACGGCCTTGGCAAGGTACTTTACGAGATGGCAACGGGAATGGATCGTCTGCAGTTTCCTGAACTTCCAGATGAGTTTCCTGAGAATAGTAGTGTGAAGCGTTGGATGGCTCTCAATCAGGTGATTTGTGATATTTGTGAACCCCGCGTGTCTAAGCGAAACATCAAGACTGCAGATGCGCTTGCTGAAGCATTGGTTAGAATACAGCGAGGCAAGAGATTAAAGCGCCGCTTACACGGTAGGGCATTCTCGTTGATTCCTCTGGCGGCATGTCTGATGTTGGTAACTTGGTTGTTTCGTGAAGAAATTCCGTGGCCAGTGAAGACTCTTGATCCGGTTGTCGCAGGACAGTCAACGCCTCCCGAGGTTAAATACGGATACGTTAAAGTTATCAGTGAGCCTGAAGGTGCAGAAGTTTATGATGGAGAGGGTAATTTTATGAGTATCACTCCGATGAAAATTGTTCGTATGCGCGCAGGGCAACAGTTTGAGTTTGAGTTCAAGCTAGAGGGTTATCGAACAGAGCGTGAGGAAGGTATTATCGTTGCGGATCAAACCCAAGTTGTTGAAAAAATCATGTCAATCTATGCACCACCAGTGGCAGGTCAGGAGTGGGTAGATAATTTTGGTCTTCCTTACTTGCCGGTAGACGAATATCACGTCAGTTCAGGTTTTGTCCGTGCCTATCAATGGCGAAGATTTACAAGGGCAACCCAGAGTGCAAGGGAGCATGAGACGATTGAACATAGTGAGAGCGGCGTGAAGAGAAGTATTGTTCTTGTTAGTCAGCAAGATGCACGGGCATATTGTGAGTGGCAGACAAAGCAGGCTTCTACTGAGGGATATCTTAACGATGCTCAATATATATCGCCAAGGCTGTATTTAGGCTTTAACAGCCGCGAAATGTCAAATAAGGCCAGGGCAAAAAAATTATTGCCTTTTCATTGCGTAGTGAAAAATATTGCGTTTGCTCAAGTGGTTATCCGAAGCAACCCGCCCGGATCTTCAATTTTTATAAATGATGAATACCGCGGCACCGCGCCACTTACGCTCACACGATTGAAGCCAGGTGAATTTCAGGTTAGACTCGAGCTAGATGGTTTCCGGCATTATACCACTACGGTGAAACTCAATGAGATGGATCGGAAGGAGGTCAACGCGCGCCACATAGCTAACAATAGCGTGGTGTATGGTCGGCCATGGAAAAACGGCTTAGGTATGAGTTTTGTGCCATTCGGTGAAGATCTAATGGTATCTATTTGGGAGACACGCATAGCTGATTATCAAGAGTATACTAAAGAGGCCAAGATCGAAAAGTTGCCATTTTCTGGCTTTGCTCAAGGGCCAGACCACCCGGTGGTTCAGGTTTCACGGGATGACGCAGAGGGTTTTTGTAAATGGTTAACTGAGAGAGAGCGTAAAGGGGAGCGTATACCAGCTGATGCAGTTTATCGGCTTCCTACTGACGAAGAGTGGAGTGTGTTAGTTGGTATTGAAGAGAACCCTGAGGATTCACCTGCGATGCGTGAGTTTCGTCCAGAGCGCATATTTCCGTGGGGTACGGAATGGCCGCCTCAAGAGGCACCTGCCAAAGTAGGAAATATTGCTGATCAAGTCGCTGCACAGGCGACAGATGTTAAGCAGTCGCAAACTCTACTTAACTATAATGACGGATATGAAAAAACATCACCTGTTGGTTCATTTAAGCCCAATAATTTGGGTTTGTTTGATTTGACTGGGAATGCGCAGGAATGGGTCTCCGATGATTACAAGGAAGAGGGAGAATATGGTGTGCTGCGTGGGGGCGGCTGGAACAGCTACCTAGATAAAGATTTATTTGCAGCCGCACGTAATGCTGTGCGTGCAAATAAAAGAAGCAATCTTTATGGTTTCCGCTTGGTTCTCGCCAAAGAGATGAAAGTTCCGGACCCCTTAATTGATGAAGACATCCAGCCGGATTCTAACAATAATCCTGAAAACAACGAGAATTCACCATGATTGAAATTACGACTGAATACCAAGGGCACTTGCGTTGCAAGAACACACACGGGCCATCTTTAAATATTTGTGAGACAGATGCGCCGGTTGATAACAATGGTCGAGGTGAATCTTTTTCTCCTACAGACCTTGTAGCGACAGCTCTGGCTAGCTGCATGGCAACTATTATGGGTATTGTAGCAGCTCAAAAGGGAATTGATTTGTTAGGGATGACAATCACTGTAAATAAATACATGTCCGAGAACTTGCCCCGTCGTATTTCAAAGTTAGATGTGAAGATTGAGGTGCCGCTGGTTGAGAGTCATCCGCAACGAGAGTTATTAGAGAGTTCGGCTATATCTTGCCCAGTTTACCATAGCTTGAATCCAGAAATTGAGGTGTCGATCGTCTGGTGCTGGCAAACTACGAGTTGAAAAATACTCAACAAGCAATCCAGAAGTCCACACCTTCTTTTCTGTTGGATGCAAGTAGGTCTGCTCGGATTACATCGCGAGCCCCTCGGGTGCCGACATAGCTGACTATTACAGCTTGCTCTGCAGGAGGAAGATCAGTGGGTGAGACAACCTGTCGACCATGAAGGCTTCGCCCGATTTTACGTGGATCAATATCGATAAATCCTGATGCCTTATTCCATGATTGTTCTAGTGGTTCAGCACATTTTCTAGCGGGGCGTCCTGCGCCCCATATCCATAGTTCTTTATTGCCGCAACCTGAGGCGATGATTGCATTTGCTAGGAAAGGGGCCTTTATGTTGTGAAACGCCATTGGGCTATATCGCGGATCATTTCTAGAGAGCCGAGTAGCTGGGTCGTACCACTTGTAGAGCAATTCGTTTACTTTGCCTATTTTTACGCCAGCATTTATCCAGCGGAGAATCATTTCATAATCTTCGGGGAAATTACCATCGCGATAACCTCCAAGATTTGTAACTAGTTCTCGACGATACATCAGCGTTGGATGAGGAAAAGGAAGATCAATAAAACGGTTCAGTGCAATTTCATCTGAGGTTATGTGGCGATTAGTCCAAGCAACATGATGTGCATATCCTTGTGAGCTAGATGCGTTTCCCGCGAATTCTGCCAAGCATGTAACCGCTGAAAGGTGTGTATTTTTTTTTAATAGCTTTAGCTGTGTCTCCAGTCGTGTGGGGAGGGAAACATCATCTGAATCCATGCGCGCAATAACATCAGCTTTGGCTAGAGAAAACCCATAGTTTGATGCCGATACTACTCCTCCGTGAGGGGTGCGTATGAAGCGTATACGCAAATCGTTTTTTGCAATTGATGCTACGATTTCTGCGCTGCTATCAGTAGAGCCATCATCTACTATAATCAGTTCCCAGCTGTTTATCGATTGTGTTTGGATACTTTCTATGGCCCGCCTTACCGTTAGTGCCGAATTGAAGCAGGGCATAACGACAGAAATTGCAGGTGATGATTGCTGAACGATAATCGATGCTACTCATGTCAGCTATTTAGTGAATAGAAAAAAGTTGATTGGTCATACCGCGGTATTTTCTATTCACCTTAATTATTAGTTATATGAGTATTAGGGGCTCACTGCACCGACAGGATGCTTATGATTAATCTGATTCGGCGTTGTGTGTTTTTATTTTTCGAGCACAATCACGCGCGTGAATACGTCATTTGAAGTTACCCTAGATCAGGTCGTTCATCTTGCTCGTGAAGTTGGCGAGTTTCAGCTGCAACATTTCAGGAAAATGCCAAGTGGGTCTGATGTTATGAAGGCTGTTCGCGAGACAGTGTCGTTTATTGATGTAGAATCAGAGAGAATTCTCCACCAAGGACTCATGCCGTTGATCGATGGCGCTGGATTCTTTGGGGAGGAAACAGGCAAGTCCGGATCGCAAGATCTCGTTTGGATTGTTGATCCATTAGATGGCACCACAAACTTCCTCAGTGGGTTAGATCATTTTTGTGTATCTGTTGCTCTGGTTGAAAAGGGAGAACCCATTTTGGGTGTCGTTTATAAACCCTTTAGCGATGAAGTCTACTCGTCTGTTAGAGGGGGCGGTGTTCTGTACAATGGCGAGCCTGTTGCGCCTGCCCTGCCAGACGCGGCTGCCTCCGATGCTATCTTTATGACTGGGTTTCCGTATCGTTCTCCCGATGTGGCTGATCAGTTTTTTTCAGCTGCGGCAGAGATCCTCACACTTGGCCGTGGTATCCGGCGCTCTGGGAGTGCTGCTCTTGATGTTGCGAACCTTTCTCTCGGATGGCTTCAAGGGTTTTGGGAAACGGATTTGCAGCCGTATGATGTAGCTGCTGGTATCCTTATGCTTAAAGAGAATGGTATTGTCATCACTAATGGGAAAGGTGAACCTTATGACATGCTGTCAGATCGTTTGATGGTTGCGGCTTTACCTAATGTGCATCCAGCACTGCTATATGCAGTTCAGCGTGCATATTCTGGCATTATTTAAAATGGCAGACTGTTCGAATAGTCGTCATTTCTTCATCTATAATTCATTATATTTTCATCATGCCGAGTTAGGGTTACGACCATGAATGAAAATCATCCAGAGAAAATCACCCTAGAATTACCTGCCGATCTCTATTACGCACTTCGAAATGATGCGATACGACAAGGTTTAGACTTACCACGTTTTGTGAGGCAAAAGATTGACCTAAAGCCATCGGGAGTGAGGTGTCTTTCACAATTACCATTGAGTGAGATTTTGGCACGAACACTGCCAGCGCAGAGTGAAGATAGACTCAATTTTTTTGGTTGAGATGACGAAAACGGCAGCAAAGGAATACCCCTGCTGCCGTTTGATATTAGTTTTTCTGGAGACCTGATGCTCTACACCTTGACGGTGTCGATGGTCTGAAGAATGCGGCTTGCAATCTTGTAAGGGCAACCCTGTGAGTTGGGTCGGCGATCCTCAAGGTAACCCTTATAGGCGTCGTTTTCAACGAAGCCATGAGGCACGCGAATAGATGCTCCACGGTCGGCAACGCCCCATGAGAACATGTCAATGCTCTGGGTCTCGTGCAGGCCAGTGAGGCGTTGGTCGTTATCAGGTCCGTAGACAGCGATGTGCTCTTCGGTGAATTCTTCGAATGCGTCCATGAGCTTAAGGAAATAGTCCTTGCCGCCAGTTTCACGCATGAATTCGGTGGAGAAGTTAGCGTGCATTCCGGAGCCATTCCAGTCGCCAGTCAGTGGCTTACAGTGCCACTCGATGTCCACTTCGAACTCCTCAGTGAGTCGAAGTAGGAGGAAACGTGCCATCCAGATTTCGTCTGCAGCGCGTTTTGAACCTTTTCCAAAAACTTGGAATTCCCATTGGCCTTTTGCTACTTCAGCATTGATGCCTTCGTGATTGATTCCGGCGTAGAGGCAGAGATCCAAGTGGATATCGGCAATCTCGCGAGCGATACCGCCAACATTTTTGAATCCGACACCGCAGTAGTATTCACCCTGTGGGTTGGGGTAGCCGCCTTTGGGGAATCCAAGTGGCACACCGTCTTTCATCATGAAGTATTCCTGCTCAAATCCGAACCAGGTGCCTGGGTCGTCCTTGATGCCGGCACGGGCGTTGGTGGGGTGAGGGGAACCGTCAGGAAGCATGACCTCACACATGACGAGCACACCATTCTCACGAGTGCCGTCAGGGTAGCAAGCTACTGGCTTGAGCACACAGTCGGAGTCGCCGCCGTCAGCCTGCTGGGTTGAGGAACCATCGAAGCCCCAGTCCGGAAGCTGGTCAACGGTGGGGAATTCGTCGAATTCCTTCATCATGCACTTGGTGCGGAGGTTCTGGACGGGCTCGTAGCCGTCAAGCCATACGTAATCGAGTCTGTATTTAGCCATGGTCTTAGTTTTTGTCTTGTTGTAAGTTAGTTGGTTTGTCTGGATGTGGTGGATACCACGATGAGAAGCATGATAATCAGGCGTTCTCGCGCGAAATAACAGCAGATGCTATGCCAAGTTGTAGTTTGATCTAATTTTTAAACCGAATTCCTGCTGGTGCTTATCTGGTGTCATTATTCTGTAGAATCCTCCGTTGTATTTACCGCCAGTGTGATTAGTGTGATGTCGTCACGCCCGTCATTGCTGGCAGCGCGATCCATCAGAGATGACGCGAGGGCTCTTGTCGAGTCTCTGTTTTTGATAAATCCGTCATGGATGTGCTTTTCCCAGAGTCCGTCGATCAAACCATCGCTACAAATGAGGAAGCGGTCACCTTGTTGGTAAGGAAATGCGACAATATTTGGTTTTGCTTGATGTTTGCCACCGCCAACTACTTGGTAGAGCACTGATCTCCTTGGATGGACTCGAAATTGCCGTTCTGAAATCTCTCCTCGATTAAATTTTTTCCATGCAAAGGTGTGGTCTAGCGTCAGCATGGATGTCTTGCCCTTGCGGTGCAAATAGATCCGTGAATCGCCCACATTGGCAAAGTAGAGGTTTTCTGGTGTGAACCACGCCAGTGCGAGCGTTGCTGCCATGCCTTTTTTGCTCTCGTCCTCAGCGGCTTGGGCATTGATGGCAAGGTGAACTGCCTGAATCGCCTGCTGAAGATGAGTGAAGTAGCCAGGCCGAAGCCCTTCAGCTGCGGTTTTAAAAGTGCGAGGGATCATGGATCTTAGCTGCTCAAGCATAAGCCGAGAGGCTACATCCCCAGCGTTGCCTCCGCCCATACCATCAGAAACACCAAAGATAAGGTCATGTACTGCCAGTGAGTGTTTACCATGACTTCCTAATAAATCAGCCCCATTGATGTCTGATGCAAACACCAACCAAGCGTCGTCATTCAAGGACTTTTTACTGCCAGAACGTGTCTGTGCCGTCCACTCGAGCACTGCTGGAGCCAAATTGTACTCAGGTTGCGGGGCGCCGGGGAGGAAGGGGTTGGGCTCTGACATCTGAATTGAGTTATGGTGATGGCTGATCTAATAAAGTCGCTAGCTCAAAATCAATGACACAGAATTGTCCTTTCTTGGCGTCGTAGGTGACATTGCGTGGGAAGGGGTCGTCGTGGCGGACGCCAAATTCAGTTTCAAGTTTAGCAAAAAGCTGATCACATTTTTTCTGCGATACATCAGGGGCGGGGGCGCCGCAGTTAGAGGTCACAAGATGGAGCTCTGACTCATTGGAGTCAATATACTTGGGCACGAATTTGCAGCCGCGTTCTTCGAGCGACTTGAGGATACGAATCTCGGTGGCGAATCGTGTTTCCTTATCGGTGCCCCGGAAATACTTGTGCACGTTCCCGTAGAAATCGATTTTTACCAGTGATCGGATTCCATCTTTCAGGGGACGCATAAACCTAGGCTAGTTTTTTTGGGCAGAATTAACAGGATATAGGAGGAAAATTTTTAGAGCTCCCCGGGGTTGATAATGTGCTGTTTATTGATGAATAGGTACGAGGATCGCCCGATGATCGCTAGCCTTTTCCCAGTTTGGTGGGTCAAGTATCTTCATGCCCGCCTTGTTAACATGAGGATCGAGACTTTTGCTCACCATGACAAAGTCAAAGCGCGAGTAGATATCTTCACGGCCCCAGTGGTGCGTCCACAAATCTCCGCGTGAATCTTTTGCGTTTAGTACGATTAAACCGGATTTGGCGTTGAGGCGACCCATTGCTGTGCGCATGGTTGGGGTGCGTTTTGTGTCATTGAAATCGCCATAAACTAATAAGTGTGTGTCCGGTGTTGCCTGCAGAATATCATTTACGTGGGCGCGTAGCAGACCGCTTTCAGCGCGGCGCATGAGTTCCTGATCGGCATCTGGGATGGGCCGCTTGGACTTGAGGTGAACACCTAGACAGCGAACTTTTTTGTTAGGGAGTTGAATGGTAGCATCAAGGATTCCGCGGCTGATTTTGAAAGGAGTCTTGCCAACTATGTAGTTATCTTTGTTGGGTTTGCCGGTAGAAATGACAGGGAATTTTGAAATGATTGCGAGTGTTCGGACGGAATCGTATCCTAACAGGTGATGTGCGTGAGGCAGGTCGGTGCCTTTTTCCTTAAGGCGGTTCTGCAAGTCCTTGAGGTCATCCGGTGAGCCAATTTCGCAAATACCGATGATGTCTGGTTTGGCATCCACGATTGTGCTGATAAGAGCTTTGATTTCATCCTCAGGTTTAGAGGAGTTGGAACTCTTGCCGTTGCTGTAACGCCTCATTGTGAGGTAGTTCTTTAAATTATAGGCGAGAAATCGTACGGGTGATTTTCCTTGGGAGCCTGTGGCTGGAACTCCTTGTTTGTTGTTTTTGGTCGCGTCACTTTTTGTTGTGACTTTTTCGGCGGGGTGTTCTGCAGGTTCTGACTGCTGCCAATCGGAAGTAGATTTCTTGTCTTTGCAGGCAGAGAAACATAATAAGAAAAATGCCCCGATCAGTGTCGAGGCGATTTTTTTGAAATTGGATTGTTGATGAGCTGTCATTGACAGTGATGCAGGTTTTTAGCTCTCGTCGTCGTGAGGCTTGCTCTCTACGGTGGCTGGGGTCTTGGAGTTAGTCTCAGATGTGACTTCGTCCTCAGCACGAGTGATTTCGTGTTCGAATTCATCCTTGGCTTTTTTGAACTCACCCATGCTTTTACCAAGCCCGCGGGCGAGTTGGGGAAGTTTTTTAGCGCCGAAGAGTAACAGGATGATCAAAAAGATGACCACCATTTCTGGATATCCGAGAGGTCCCATAATATTGTAGTTTTGGTTGTTTGTAGATAATACGTCTGAAAAGAACACTAGCGTCCTGAATCGTCTTTGGCAAATGGAATCGCTTGTAATTACGTGATCCAGTTCATTTGTTTAAAGAGGCTTGTTGATACTTATGATTCGGTCGCAATTTCGCGTGAGCGTTCAGTGGCCTTATGGACGCACTGGGCGACGGTATTTTCAAATCCTAACTCTGCTAATACAGCCAGTCCGGCCAGAGTGGTGCCACCTGGCGAGGTAACTTGGTCAATTAAGTCCTGCGGAGATTTTGCCGTCTGCTCAAGCATATGAGCAGCACCCATGACGGTGCGGGTGGCGAGTTGGAGCGCGTCACCGCTTTCCAGACCTTCTTCTTCGGCCTGATTGGCGAGTGCCTTGATCATGGTGTAGACATAGGCTGGCCCGCTACCTGAGAGGCCTGTCACGGCATCGAGCTGAGGTTCTGTGGTTTCAACGACTGTGCCCACTGATTGCATCATTTTTCGGGCAATGCCTAGGTCGTCGCTTGTTGCGTTATGGCCCGCTGCGATACCTGTTGCACCATAGCCAATCATTGCAGGGGTGTTGGGCATGGCTCTGATAATCCTTGTTCCTTCAGGGCAGCAGGCTTCCATTTTGTTTATTGTCACACCGGCGGCAATTGAGACTATCAAATGGTTGGGAGTGATGACCGAGGCTATTTCTTCCAGAATACTGGTAACATACTGAGGTTTAACAGCTAAAAGAATAGTATCGGATTTTGAGGAGAGATCAGTGTTGTTTTCGGCAGGTGAAGCCGCAATACTATTGACCAGAGTCTCGACCGATTCAGCATTGGGGTCGTGTACAATAATATTTCCGGGGGGGGTGATATTTGATTTTGCTATGCCCCCTATGAGTGCACTTCCCATTCTACCGCATCCGATCAAACCAATTTTCATGTGTGCAAGCTAGACTGAGAATGTGTCATCTGGCAAGTGTGCGGCATGACTTCATGAAATATTAAACAATCGGAGGTATGCTATTTTCCAGTTGCAATTTAAATCACCCGATTTAAGCATATGCTTGAATTGTGAATCAGAAAGGTAACATCACTAAAGCAACCACCAAGGATCGGATCTTGGAGGCCACCGAGTGTTTACTCGCTGAGCATGGATTCGAGGCGGTCTCGTTGCGCGATATCACTGGGGCTGCAGCTGTTAACGTCGCGGCAGTTAATTATCATTTTGGCAGTAAAGAGAAACTTTTTGAAGAAATTCAGTGTCGCTATATTGCACCAGTCAACGCAGAGCGCGTCAGGATGCTGAAGCAGGCGATGGCTGATGATCGTGTTGCTACAGTGCGTGATATTTTGGAGGCATTTATGCGGCCGCTGCTGACAGTAGTTAAGCGCAATGAGATGAGTGAGCGGCTTTTCTTTAAGCTCATGGGACGATGCATAGTGGATGGTCAAGGTGGTCTCCCTGATGCCATGGTTCCTGAATTCAAAGAGGTAGCTAGGGTTTTTACGAATGCACTGATGACGGCGATTTCGGGGATTCATCCGGAGGTTGTGCTATGGCGGTTACACTATACATTTGGGGTAATGGCGCAGACTTTACTACACGGCGAATTATTGGTTAAACTGACGCATGGTGCCTGTGGTGAACCGGATGTAGAGACTCAGTTTCAGCAGATGATTGATTTTTGCCATGCTGGGTTTCTATCGGGGGAAGGGATGGGTGCGTGAAAAAATTAGCTATTATTCTTTTAGGGAATGTGTTTTTGAGTGGTTGTTTTGTAAAATCGCCTGAATCATCGATAGGAAAAGTATCGGGTAAATCTCCCTCGAAATGGTCAGCGACTAAATATGCAAAATCTGGAGTAGATACTAACTGGGTGAGTCGATTTGATGATCGTAAACTTGATTTGTTAGTTAGCGAGGCTCTGAAGTCGAATTATGATATGCGTATTGCTGCGGAGCGAGTCAGACGTGCTGGTGAGGCTGCGCGTGTCTCTAGTGCAGCCTCAACACCTCAAATGTTTTTCAGTTCTGACAGTAATCGCAAAAAAAATATCTTTGTTGGTTTTCCTTTTCAAGGTTCGCAAATTTCAGAAGTTCACGGAGTAGATATGAGAATAGATTGGGAACCCGATATCTGGGGTGCTGCTCGTGCTGGTAAATCAGCGGCCTTGGCGGAATGGCAGGCTGGCGGGCAGGACTACCGCGCTGCGCGGGCATCCCTCGCGGCACAGGTATGTAAGGCGTGGTTTGCCCTTGCTGAAGGAAATCAACAGGTTGCTCTGGCAAAGGAAGCGTTACTGATTCGAAAAAAAACCGAGACATCCGTGAGAGAACGATTTGAGCGTGACTTACGCGAACAAGGGGGTTCGGCATCGCAACTTCGCCTTGCGCAGACTGATGTGGCATCTGCCAAGGCAGATCTCTCGGCAAATCAGGGGGCGGTTGAAACGGCTCGGCGACAGCTTGAGGTCTTAGTTGGTAGATACCCTGCTGGGAAACTTACAGGCAAAGTTAGGTTGCCTGATATTTCTGCAACTCCACCGGCAGGCATGCCGTCTGAGCTGCTCCTGCGCCGACCAGATATAATTGCTGCAGAGCGGCGTTACTCGGCAACGGCGAAACGTATCAAAGAGGCGAAGCTTACTCTGTTTCCGAGTTTTAAGCTGACAGGGAGTTCGGGTACGACTACCGATTCATTGAGAAAAATTATCAGTAGTGATTTTGGTGTCTGGTCCTATGGGGCAAACGTTTCGTATGCTCTTCTAACAGGTGGAAGAGTCTACAGTGAAATCAGGGTGAGGAAATCGAATCAACGTGAGGCACTGGCGTCACTACAAAAAACGGTGCTCAATGCGTTTGGTGAGGTTGAGCAGGCATTGGCATCAGAGCGATGGCTCAGCCAGCGCGAAAGTGAAATGCGTGAAGCTTTAAAGTTGGCGCGCGATGCTTCAAGATCAGCTGAGAATGACTATCGTGATGGTAACGGGGATGTGCTGACGCTGTTTGCAGCACAGACGCGGCGCATTCAGCTGGAGTCGCAGTATGTTTCTCTAAGTAGGCTGCGATTAACCAATCGTATTGACCTTCACCTTGCGCTTGGTGGCGGTTTCAAAACTATCAGCCCAAATAAAACAAGGCCATGAGTGAAGAAAAAGAAATTGAGTATAATGCGAATCAACCCGAGGTGGGGGTGATTAGGAAATCAGCACGTTGGCTGATCATTTTGTTAGTTTTTGCTTTGGGTGTTGGTGGTTTTATCGTTCTGAAACACACAGGGCCGAAAGCGAATAAAGAGGCGCCACCCCGAGTAGTTCCGTTAGTACGTGTGATCATGGTGAAGTCGGGTGAGAGCCAGATGTTTGTGAGGACACAGGGTCGCGTTGAACCAACTCACAGGACACAAGTGGCATCGGAGGTCATCGGGCGTGTCACAAAAGTGTCGAAACAGTTTAAGGCGGGAGGTGTTTTCAAGCACAATGAAATCATGCTTGAGGTTGACAGTGCAGATTATGTCTCAGCGATTGCGAGTGCAGAAGCTGCTCTAGCTGATGCCAACCTTAACTTGGATCAGGAGATGGCGCGTGCTACTCAGGCACGCCGAGATTGGGAGAAGCTAGGCCGAGGTACACCATCAAAGCTGGTGTTGCGTGAGCCTCAAATTACTAGCGCGAAAGCCAGAGTGTCGGCAGCAAAAGAGGCTTTGGGGAAGGCGTTACGTGATTTGGAGAGAACCAAAATACGTGCTCCCTACGATTGCCGCGTGCAGTCTGCCAATACGGATATTGGTTCCTATGTTATTGCTGGGGCTAAACTTGCAGAGCTATATTCACTCGATAATTTTGAGATCCGGATGCCTGTTACGATGGAAGATCTGGGGTATCTGAAATCCACGGGACAGGGGTTTAACGGCTCGGATGTTACAATATTTGCCGAACTTGCAGGACAAACATGCCAGTGGACTGGTAAAGTTATTCGTAGTGAAGGTAATGTGGATCGTAATACCATGTCTACCCATCTTGTCATGCAAGTGGACATAAACAACAGAGGAGGGGTTTTTAGTTTACCGCCTGCGGGACTTGTCGTTAGGGCTGAGATTACCGGGAAGGTCATTGATAGCGTAACACAAATTCCACGCAGTGCATTACGAGAAGACGACACTGTTCTTACTCTAGATAGCGAAAACAAATTACTGATCACCTCTGTCAAGATTGCTCGAACGATGGAAAAAACAGTGCTTGTTTCTTCGGGGCTTCCAGATGGCATACGGGTGATTGTCAGTCCTATCGAAATGCCGGTCAACGGCATGGAGCTCGATGTAGAGAATTATAGTGCCGAGAACGAATTCACTACTCCCTGATTTACGATGCAGAAAGCCATCCATTGGTTCAGTAAGAATCACGTCACAGCAAATTTTATTATGCTGCTGGTGTTGCTTGCAGGTTTTACCACTTGGTTTAAACTGCGCAAGGAAGTGTTTCCCAATATTGCGCTTGATGCTGTGCTCATACAAGTGCCGTTTCCTAATGCCACTCCGGAAGAGGTAGAGGACGGAATTATTTTGCCAGTTGAAGATGCAATAGCCGATGTCGATGGGATTAAGCGCGTCACAGCGACTGCGATGGAATCGATGGGTGCAGTCACCGTGGAAGTGGAAAACGGCTACGATGTTCGTGAGGTCATGAGTGATCTTAAAACCAAAGTGGATGCGATAACAAATTTTCCTGAAAAGGCGGAGAAAGTAACACTTGAGGAGGCACGTCTTGATATGCAGGTGATGAGCGTGGCAGTATCTGCGAATGTTGATGAAAAGACGCTGCGGGAAATTGGCGGGATTGTTCGCGATGGTCTGTTAGACTACAAGCCCTCGGAGCCGGTCGGTGGTCTTGCAGGTGGCAAGGAGAAGATGATGCGAATGCTACGCGGCACGCCAAAGATTACCAAGGCGGCACTCACTGCGGTTCGTCCTTACGAGATTTCGATTGAAGTATCTGAGGACACTCTCCGTAGGTTTGGTTTGACCTTGCAGCAGGTAGCTAATGCTGTGCGACGTACATCACTGGATTTGCCGAGTGGTTCGATTCGCACTACAGCAGGGGAGGTGGTGATCCGGGCAAAGGGGAAGCGGTACACCGCTAGAGAGTTTCAAGATGTTGTCGTAATGACCAAACAAGATGGGTCCGAATTGCTATTGCGTGACATCGCCAAGGTGGTGGACGGATTTGAGGATGTGGAGATAAGTTCAAGTTTTGACGGTCGGCGTACGGTTTTGGTAAATGTTTACCGTACTGGTGAGCAAGACACTCTGCTGATTGCTGATGGAGTAAGAGATTATATCGAAAATGTGGCGCCTTCACAGCTCCCGAAGGGAGTGAAGCTGGAGTTATGGAATGACGCGAGTAAATTGTTAGATGGTCGGCTTAGTTTGCTTATCCGTAATGGCTCGACTGGGCTTTTGCTGGTATTTATTGTGCTGGCATTATTTCTTCGACCGAGTTTGGCATTTTTAGTAGCCCTTGGAATCCCGGTTTCGTTTGCAGGAGGAATTTGGCTGATGCCTGAACTTGGAGTTTCCATAAACATGATTTCCCTGTTTGCCTTCATTCTTGTGTTAGGAATCGTGGTGGACGATGCCATTGTGGTGGGGGAAAATGTCTACAGCCGTATCCAGCGAGGTGAACATCCGCGCGAGGCCAGTTGGCGTGGTACGCACGAAGTTGGTACGGTTGTTGTATTTGGTATTTTAACAACGATTGCTGCGTTTACTCCAATGCTTGGGTTGAGTGGTGTGAGTGGAAAAATTTGGCCAAATATTCCTCTTATTGTAATCCCCACATTGTTATTTTCATTGTTGCAATCAAAGTTTGTTTTGCCTGCACATCTTGCTCTACTCAAGCCGCATGGTAAGATACAGGATGCGAATATTATATTTCGTGTTCAACGCAAGGTTGCCGGTGGGCTTGAGCGATTTGTCGAGAGTATTTATCGTCCTCTACTCAAGCGGTGTTTAAGACACCGTTATATTGTATGGTCTGTTTTTCTTTCGCTGTTACTGTTAGTCTTTGGGCTAGTGGCTGGCAAGTGGGTGCCGTTTGAGTTTATGCCTAAGGTGGAAGGTGATGTGGTTACTGCAAAATTGGAAATGCCGGTGGGTGTTCCATTTTCTACAACCGAGGTAGCAATTCAACGTATGGAAGAAGCTGCGCAAGTCGTGGGATCTCGACACGAGAACATTCATGGTAGTGCGATATCTGTGCATATTCTTGCATCTGCTGGGACGCAACCATTTCAGACTGGTTTTGGTGGAGGGCGCACGCCGCTTGGTAGTAACCTTGGTGAAGTAACCGTACAGCTATCACCGGCAGCAGATCGTGATATTTCAGCTGATGAGTTTATTGCGGAGTGGCGAAAAGAGATAGGGCTAATCCCTGGTGTAGTTGAATTGAGTTTTAGACAAGAAACTGGAGCAGGAGGTAACGCGATCGATATTGAAATTTCGGGTCGTGATCTTGTGATGTTAGAAAAGGCATCGAAACATATTACTGATCAGTTGGCTGGATACACAGGTGTTAAAGATATAGCTACGAATAATCGCAGAGGGAAACGAGAGCTGGTTTATGAAGAAGTCACTCCAACTGGCAAAGCACTTGGATTTAATCTTCAGTCGGTAGCTAGTCAGATTAGGCAGTCGTTTTACGGTGAGGAAGTTCAGCGCATCCAACGTGGGCGGGATGAAGTTAAGGTGATGGTGAGGTATCCTTCCGATAAACGTAAATCAGTGGAAAACCTAGAGGATGTGCGCCTGCGGACATCTAATGGTGATGAAGTGTCGCTTGCGGAGGTGGCTATTGCGCGCCCGACGCGAGGGCCTGCATCGATTCATCGAGTTGATCGCAAACGTTCAATTAAAATAAGCGCAGATGTGGATCGTGCGAGAGCTAATGCGAATGAGATCGTTGAGCGATTTAACAGCGAAGTGCTTAGCCCGCTTTCTTCCCAATTTCCCGGTGTGAGATGGGATTACCTTGGGGAGCAAAAAGATCAAAAAGATAGTATCTCGGAAATGGCAGGGAAGTTTGTTTTTGCCATGTTAGGAATTTACATACTAATGGCCATCCCGTTAAAATCATATATCCAGCCGCTCATTGTGATGGCGGTGATTCCGTTTGGATTTGTAGGGGCGGTGATCGGCCATATTTTTATGGGAATGGAGCTTAGCATCATGTCTTTGTGCGGTATCATCGCGCTATCTGGTGTGGTGGTAAATGATAGTCTCGTGCTTGTGGAGTATGTGAACCGCCACCGCGCTGAAGATTGTGGTTTAGTGGATGCTGTATGGCACGCGGGAGCAGCGCGTTTTAGACCTATATTGCTTACCTCACTGACAACATTTGCCGGTTTGATGCCCATGTTATTGGAAACTGATATGCAGGCTAGATTCCTAATACCAATGGCCGTGTCACTCGGGTTTGGTATTCTTTTTGCAACTACGATTACTCTGATTCTAGTTCCATCAGTTTATTTGATGCTCGAAGACATACGTCGAGTTTTTAGTAGAATTCAGCAAAAATCGTAGTTGCATTCTGTGATACAAACTGCTTCATTCCGCCCGTCTTCATGTGCGCGCGTGGCGGAATTGGTAGACGCGCATGATTCAGGTTCATGTGGGCGCAAGCCCGTGGAGGTTCGATTCCTCTCGCGCGCACCATTGGGGACATCGCTTACTCGACACGTAATGAGTTTTTTGTGGGCACCTAGTTATCTCGTCCCAGCTAACATTTCGGCTGTTCTCACTGGCCGCTGGGTGTTCAGCGGATTTCTGACTGGCTCAGTGCTGTGCACCTGCTGCCGGACTACTGATCCTAGACGTTTAAGCAGCGTCAGCACGTTTCCTGCGAAGGATCGGGGGCTTGTTGCCCTCGACCACGGCACGGTTGATGGTAACTGATTCAATATTGGCGCGTCCAGGGACCTCATACATCACATTGAGCATGATTTTCTCGAAGATTGCACGCAGTGCCCGTGCTCCGGTTCCACGTCTGACAGCTTCTTCGGCAAGAGCCGTTAGGCCATCCTTAGTCACTTTGAGTTTGACGCCATTCATGGCGAGCAGTTTGGAATATTGTTTAATAAGTGCATTTTTTGGTTCGGTTAGCACTTTGATTAGCTCGTTGACCGTAAGTTCGCGAAGGGAGGAAATAATGGGGAGTCGGCCAATGAATTCGGGGATGAGGCCAAAATGGAGAAGGTCTTCAGGTTCTGCCTTTTCGAATAAGTTTATGTTCTCGGTGTTGAGTTCGTCCTCTGTTGCTTCTCCCTCGTGAAAACCGAGAACATGTTTACCTAAGCGGCGGCTGATGATGTCATTGATGCCCACAAATGCACCACCACAAATAAAGAGAATTTTCTCAGTGTTTACCTGAATGTATTCTTGTTGGGGGTGTTTACGGCCGCCTTGTGGTGGAACGTTACAGATAGTTCCCTCGAGAATTTTAAGAAGTGCTTGTTGCACGCCCTCGCCGGAGACGTCGCGAGTAATCGATACGTTTTGAGTAGTGCGCCCAATCTTATCAATTTCATCAACGTAAATGATACCACGCTCAGCGCGCTCGACATCAAAGTCGGCGGATTGGAGCAGGCGTAGGATGATGTTTTCAACATCATCGCCTACGTATCCTGCCTCGGTGAGTGTCGTAGCATCAACAATTGAGAATGGAACGTCCAGAACATTGGCAAGTGTACGGGCTAGTAAAGTCTTGCCGGAGCCTGTAGGCCCGAGCATGAGGATGTTCGATTTTTCAATATCAACGTCAACGAACTCCTTTGCGGGGTTTTGGTGGTGTTGGCGAAGGCGCATGTAATGGTTGTAAACGGCAACCGAGAGCACCTTTTTGGCGTATTCTTGGCCGATGACGAATTCATCAAGTTTACTGTTAATATTGGCGGGTGTGGGGACATCACCGGATGTGATGTGGGTGTCAGCGACGGTTTGCTTGGGCCCACCGAGCTCTTTTTCTATGATGGATGAGCACACTTCAACGCACTCATTGCATATATAGACGGCGGGACCGGCGATCAGTTTCTTGACCTCCGAATGGCTTTTGCCACAGAAGGAACACATGGTGAGGTTGGAATTGCGTGCCATTGTATGTGAGTGGGTAAATCTGGTGGAATAATGGTGTTGAAACTAAAACAGCGTGGGGAAGTATAGTGCTTCCTCCACGCTGTGACAAATGCTTAAAATGACGTATCCGTCTATTTCGTGTCATCGCCGGAACCGGCTTTGGTATCATCTGGAAGCTCTTTGCGGCTTTCCAGTACCTTATCAACAAGTCCATAGGCAGCAGATTCCTCGGCGGACATGTAGTTGTCGCGGTCGGCATCTTTCTCTACCTGTTTCTCGGATTTGCCAGTGTGATGAGAGAGGATTTTGTTTAGACGTTTTTTCAGATTGAACATGAATCCGATCGTGCGTTCGACGTCGGCGGCAGTTCCCTGCGCACCACCTGATACCTGGTGGATCATGACGTGTGAGTTTGGTAGGCAGAATCTTTTGCCTTCGGTTCCCGCAGTGAGCAGCACAGCACCCATGGATGCAGCGATACCTATGCAGTAAGTATTCACATCGCAGGTCAGGAACTGCATGGTATCGTAAATTGCTAGTCCTGCCGTGACTGAGCCACCGGGAGAGTTGATGTAAATGTGAATGTCCTTCTTTGGGTCCTGCATCTGGAGGAAAAGCATCTGAGCGATCACCGAGTTGGCAACGCCATCGTCGATGCCAGTTCCAATAAAAATGATGCGGTCCTTGAGTAGGCGTGAATAGATATCAAAAGCACGTTCACCACGGCCATCTGACTCGATGACGGTGGGTATGTAGTAGTTATTCTTGGGTGTGGAATCCATGTTGTGAGGGATGTTCATATGTTAATCGTTATGATTTAGTCTTCTTCTTTTTCAACTTCGACCTCTTCTACCTTTGCGCTGTCTACAAGAAAGTCAATCGCCTTGCCAATCAAGATGGAGTTTCTGATGCTTGAAATGCGGCCTGAGCGTTGTAGATCCTTCATCATAGCCTTGGGAGCTTTCTTCTGCTGCTGAGCCATTCCGGCTACACGCTGTGCTACCTCGGTGTCAGAAACTTCGATTTTTTCCTCGTTAGCAATTTCCTGGAGAATGAAGTTTGTCTTCAAGTTATTGCGTGCTTGCTGTTGAGCGGTGGCGACGATAGCGGCTTGGTCAGCGGCGATGTCCTCATCACTCATGCCTGATTGGGCGCCTCGCTGAACCATTTCGTCGGCACTGCTCTGTGCCTCGGCATTGACCAAATCCTCTGGAAGTGGGAAATCGACTTTGTCCAGTAGTTGTTCAACGATCTGGTTGACTTTCATTTCCTCGATTTGCTGACCTTTTTGTTGGGTAATCTGCTCGGAGATAAGCTCCTTGAGGTCAGCGACTGTTTTGTCCTTACCAAACTGGAGAGTCTCGGAAACGAAAGTATCATCAAGTTCTGGTAGCTTTTGCTCTTTGATGCCTTTTACAGTGGCGTCAAATACGATTTCGGTTCCCCTAAGTTCTTCCATTGGGAAGTCATCGGCTACAGTACAGGTGATATCTCGCTGTTCGTTCAGCGCCGCACCTTCAAGCTGTTTGGCGAAGCCTGGCAGGAATGCGTCCTCTTTGAGTTGCACCCAGTAATCCTCCTTGCCTGCGAGAATACCAGCAGGTTTCCCAAGTGCTTCTTCAAGCGGCTTTCCGTCGAGTGTAGATGTAAAATCGATCACAGCGATATCGTCTGGCTGCAGTGCGCGGTCTTCGATATCTGAGTATTCTGCGTAGCGCTCAAGCACGCCGTCGAGCTCACGCTGGACGTCCTCGTCGGTTGCTGCTGTTGGCGGAACCTTGATTTCAAGCTCTTTGTAGCTGGGAAGCTCAAAACTGGGTGCAAGGGTAAGCGGCATGGTGAAGCTGAGTGATCCATCGTCTCCGTGGGTGATGCTTTCTGGCGCGTTAAAATTCAGCACCTTAAGTTCATCATCGTTCTGGATTGCCTCATGGCATGCGGCACTTACCAGACGCTGTTCGAGCTCTTGTTTGATATCGTTTCCGAATCGCTTTTCGATGACAGTTTGGGGTATTTTACCTGGACGGAATCCGGGGATTTTTGCTTGCGAGCCAAATGCTTGCACGATTTTTTTGCGTTCGTCCTTGGCTTTGTCGGCGGGGATTTCGGCGCGTAGAGTGGCGGCGCACTCAGCGAGTTGCTTATCAACGGTGATGTTCATGGTGGCTGGTAGTAAAAAATAGTCTGCGTAGAGCGGGGCGGCAAGCTAGGGGTCATACAGCGAGGAGTCAAGAACCATGACGCGGATATGTGTCAGGAAATGAAGGGGTATCAGTGCCTTATTGGCGGCAAATTGTGCCAGATACCTTGTCCCTCTCTACGTTTTGCGTTTTACTAACGTTTTCAAATCGTAAAACGGATTTGAGTTAGTTGTTGATGAGCGCATCGGTCGCAGTGGCGACTATTTGTTGCATTACCTTTTCTTGTTCTTCTATTGACTGCATAAGTTTGAACTGTGTTCGGCATCGGTCCAGATTATGTCCTTCGCGATGGGTTTTAAAATAGACGTCACCTTGAAGGTAGTCAGTGAGGAAGCGAAGACCGATTTCCAGAGCGATAAGTTTTCCAGAAAACGGAAGGTATTCTATTTCCTTGGGAACCAGCATCGAGCCAGCTGTCGAAAGGTATCCCAGGGTGAGCGCCTCGAACATGTCGATATCCATAGAGATCTTAGACAGATCATGCTCGTCTTCGGCTCCTGTATTAGTTGCCGTGCGGACCATGTCGCCAAAGTCGTAGAGGGCTAGTCCCGGCATGACGGTATCCAGGTCAATGACGCATATGCCTTCGCCTGTATCGTCATCAATCATGACGTTGTTCAGCTTGGTGTCGTTATGGGTGATGCGTTCGGGTAGATCGCCAGATGCTTGTAGGTCGAGCAGAGTATCCACCGCCGATTCGTGATCCTTGGCGAAAGCGATTTCCTTGTGCGCCGATGCCGCCCGCCCGTAGCAGTCTATGTCAGCTGCCCGGAGCAGAGCATCATACCTCGACCGAGTGTGATGAAATTGTGGAATAGTCTCGATCAGGCGCGGGGAAGGGAGATCAGCTAGCTGGCATTGGAACTGACCGAATGCCTGTGCGGCTTTGTAAGCCTGATCCGTTGATTCAATGATGTCGTAGGTCTTTGCGTTTTCGATAAAAATATAAGCACGCCAGTAGAGTCCCTCGTTATCGGTGAGGAGATTATCCCCATCAATCGTCGGTATCAAGGTGAGTGTGCGTCGGTCGATATCAGTTGTATTTGTCTGCTGGAGCTTGTTGTGAATGTGCCGTGTCACACGGGCGATGTTTTCTACCAGTGCCACTGGGTTCTTGAAGATCTCGTGGTTGATCCTTTGAAAAATATATCGAACAGTCTTATCGCCTTGTTTGATCGACACGGCGTAAGTGTCATTAATATGGCCGCTGCCGTAGGGTTCGCCACCGATAAACTCACCGTTGAGGGAAAATTTGGACGCGACGTTCTTGAGCGTGTTGTAGATGCTGTCCATGTGACCGAAGGCAGGCTTACTTATTTGCCGAGGTAGGCTTGCCTATTTGTTAGGCATCTGCCTGCCAATCTGGTTTGCCGTCGTAGGTCCAGCGATAGTAGTCGGCCAGACGTAAGTTGGCCGCCGCCGCTTCATCAATAAAGATTTTTGCGGTGGGATGATGCTGCAGGATCGATGCGGGCACCATGGACGAAACAGGCCCTTCAACCATCGCTGCTACCGCTTCGGCTTTCCCTTCTCCAAAGGCGAGCATGAGGTTCATTCGCGCGTCCATGATCGTGCCAATGCCCATGGTGATGCAGTGGCGAGGGACCTGTGATTCATCACCTTCGAAAAAACGTGCATTGTCGGCCACGGTTTGGCGCGTTAGGGTTTTGATGCGGGTGCGTGAAGCGAATGATGAAGTGGGTTCGTTGAAGCCGACGTGGCCATCAGAGCCGATGCCTAACACTTGGAGGTCGATGCCTCCGACATCTTCGATTTTTTTTTCGTATGCAGTGCAGGTGAGCGGAACGTCTGCCGTCATTCCGTCGGGGATGTGGACATTGTTGGGATTGATATTGATGTGGTTAAAAAGGTTGTCCCACATGAAGCGGTAATAGGATTGCTCATGTTCTTTTGGCAGTCCGATATACTCATCGAGATTAAAAGTGATGACTGAACTGAAGTCCAGTCCTTCTTCGTTGTGCATGCGAATGAGCTCCTTGTAGAGTTTCAATGGTGTGCTGCCGGTTGCCATACCTATCACGGCGTTTGGCTTTTCGCGAACCAGTCGCGCGATGACTCTTGCTGCGGCTGTGCTGCCAGTTTCAGCATCGTTATTTATTATGATTTCCATTAGAGAATTTCTTTGAGGTTGTCAGTGATCGCCAACATTGTACCTGTGTCGAGGCATTGGCGAATTGTTTTGTTTTCCCAGCGGCTCAGCCGGTAAAGAGTAGCAAACTTGAAATCAGGGGCGGCACCACCTTGTCCGCCGACGAGTTCTCCGCCACGCCGGACGTTGTCCTGCATCCATGATGGGAGGAGTAGGTGGTATGGGTTGCGCGCTACTTCCTCGGTATGCAAAGATGTGGCAGCAACGAGGTCGGCAAGTAATTCAGCATCGGCTTCAACCATCAGGTTAGGATCCCACATGGCACCCCAGAATTCGGTTTCGACAACGGAACAACTGAAACCGTCAGGCATATCAGCCAGAGCATCTAACACAAGATGGTGGGTCGAGATATGTCTTGAGTTCCAATCCTTGGCATGCGGCACTAGTATAGCACGTGGTTGTTGTTCTGTTAGAATCGCGATGATGTCGTCTTTTTCTAGCGATTGATAACATTCTGGCTGTGCGGCAACACGACCCTCTGGGCCGCGGTAGTTAGACCAGCCAAGGTAGTTGCAGGCGTTATCTAGTTCTGCGGCCCGGCCAGCATGTCGGGCTTCGTTACTGCCGTAGGTTACGGGGATATTGATCACCTGCATGCCAGCCTCACGCATCAACCTCAAAGCAATCAGCCCGATGATGCATTCGTCGTCCGGATGTGGTGAAAAGATGAGAACCTTATCAGCCGATTGCACCGCCGAATGTTTGCCTGAAACACTGAGCGTTTTTGCAGATTCGACACCATTTTGGATGTCGGTTACGAAATTTAAGAAGGGGTTGTCCATGTCGATTATTTGATCATTGGCAAACTCGCTGCCGCTACTGCCTGACCATGTCGTTTCATTTGTTCGTCTGGCATGCTGATGCTCACTTTCGTTGCCAATTCGGGGAATTCAGTATTTAGAACTTCTTCGGCTTTCTCAATGATGATTTGTCCTCCTTCGCCACTGGTCACACGGCCAAGAATGAGGAGATTTCTAAAATCATAAATCGTTGCGTAGTGCGCTACAGCATATCCGAAACAGGCGCCGATCGTCTCATAAATACTGCGTGCCCGTGGGTCACTCTCAGCCATGAGTCTCTGCACTTCCACGAGTTGCTCGGCGAAAGGAGTATCCTGCTCAAATTCGATGCCGGCGAGTGGCGCCAAACGAGCGACACCTTGTTGAGAGAAAAACTGTACACCGCAACCCACATCGCCGGACCATTCGTCAACGGGGCCGTTAGGACGATAGTCGACCGGTACGAATGCCAGTTCGTTGATCCACGAAGTGATATTGCCCTCTGGCGTTACGTAGCCTGCTGCTAAGCTGGTGCCCATCGAGATCCCGAGCACCGCATCATCTTCTAACGACATAGCACCGGCAAGTGCCGTAACCTCGCCATCGTTGACGACCTCAAAGGGTACGCCATCCCAGGCTTCTTTGAGCTTTGCAAAAATTGGTCGGACTTCGGCTTCAAATTGGTCAGCCGCTACTCCGCGAAATAGTGATGCGTGCCGCACCTCGTTGTCCACATAGACACCAGCAGCACTACCGCCAATGGCATCGACGCGGGGGAGGTGTGCCGCGGCACGTTTAAGCGAGTCCATCGTGCCATCGTAATGATACTTTGGGTTTGTCTCGAAGTATGGATCCCATTTGATTTCTTCTGAAAAGACCACCTTGCCGTCGATTACAGCGGCGCATTTGCGGTCGCTACCGCCAAGGTCGAAGCCGATACGGCAACCGTCAAGATGTCGTCCAAGTGCCGCTGTTTCGCGTGTGGGTTCTTGGATTTGATCCGCTGAGCACTTTTCGACACTTAGGGTGCTAAGAAAAATTTTCTCACCGATCACTTGTGTATCGAATTTACCGACGGCTGATTCCGAATAGTGCTTCTGGAGTTGCTCAACGAGCGAGTCCGGTCCTGCAATGAGGATTCGATTGCCTCCAGTTGACCAAAGCATCGCCTTGAGCATTCTCTCAATGTAGCGAAAACTCGAATCAGGATCACTCGATATTTTAACGGATCGGCGAGCTACCACTTTGTCGTCACGGAGTAGGCCGAGAGTTACTGCGGCATTGTTTTCATTGGTCGTTTTCTCAAATTCTCTGTTCCATAAAACGGCAGGCAAAAATTCGGTATCTAGGGTAGGAGAGATCTTCATGATGATAGTGAATTACTTGAACGTACGCAGTATGAGGATTGACAAAGAGATGTGGAAATATCAAAAATTTATCAATTTTGACTATTAATTAACAATATTGACTTGGCTAGGGTGGTCGTGCCAAAATACTTGCGCGATGGATACGATTCCCAAGAGCCTGCTCAACCTGAAGGAGCCAAACGATTACTTCAAGGGCGTCGGAAATGAGGAACTACCATCCCCTAAAAGCATTCTTATGTTTTATCGTTCAAGTCGCGATGAACTTCAACAAAATGCTGTGCAGAACCGATCCCACCACCGATTTGTGTTATGTTTAAATCTTAAGACGAAAGGTCATATTCAAATTAATCACTTATCGCACCCATTCAGCATGGGGCAAGCGTTGCTCATTCACCCCTATCAGTTTCATCACTTTGCCCAATTAGATTCATCGCAACTAGAGTGGTTGTTCTGTACTTTTGAGCTTGAGTCCAGTGGGTTTCTTGAGCCATTGCGCAATAGGGTGTTGAACGTGGCTTCTGATGATCAGGATCTTATTACTCAGTTGTTAGTTCGGTGGCACGCTGAGGGGGATGCTCAAGAATTACAAATTGCCTTGTTGCGTATCCTGCTTGCTCTCAAGAGGAAGGAGCAGGCAACACGCACTGACATGCCGCCTAAGTCTCCTGATAATGTGCTGCGTAAAATTAACCGGTTGTTAGAAGAGATGCGTGGGCGTCATGTCTTGGTGGCCGACCTTGCTCTTGCTTTAAATCTATCAGAGTCCCGGTTGCGTACTGTCTTCAAAGATGCCGCTGGTATCTCATTAGGAAGTTATGTACAAAACTACAGGATCAATCGTGCGATGGCTCTACTGAGAACCACCACTCTTTCAATAACTGACATCGCCGAAGAGGCGGGATTTGGTTCGCCTCAGGCATTTAGTCGCTGCTTTAAAATGGAAACGGGGGACACTCCAAGAAGCTATCGGCAGAACCGATAAATGGGGTCATGATCGATATCGTTAAAATGCAGTCATAATTATCAAATTATTGATATTTTGAGTTGGGCATACATCACCCAACATTCTTTTATCAAACCATGAAATCCAGCAAACATTCCCGCCGAAACTTTATCAAGACGCTCAGTGGTGTCACCACCGGTCTTGCAGTTACCAGTGCTTCTGCCAGAGCCACCGATCCTGCACGGCCTGAAAAATCCAAATACATGGGTGGTTTCATCGCTCCCAAACTTGATAAAATCAAAGTCGCTATCATCGGCTGCGGCGCCCGAGGTGGTACACATTATAATCATGTATCAGCTTTTGAGGGCACTGAATTTGTAGGTATTTGCGATCTCTATCAAGATCTGGCAGAGAGGGCCAAGAAGAAGGTCTTAGCCAATGGCAAGGGCACGCGTCACCAGAATGTGAAGCTTTATACTGGTGATAAGTTTGCCTACAAAAAGATGCTCGCCGAAACCAAGCCTGACCTCGTTTACGTCGTTACTCCATGGGAATGGCACGCACCTATGGCGATCGATGCTATGAATGCTGGAGCCCATGTCTGTGTGGAGGTTCCATTAACCACATCTATCAAGGAGTGCTGGAACGTTATCGACACATCTGAGAAAACACAGAAGCAGTGTATGATGCTTGAGAATGTGAACTACGGTCGTGAGGAACTCATGTATCTTAACATGTGCCGCAAAGGAATCTTTGGCGAAATTCTTCACGGTGAAGCAGCCTACATCCATGAGCTGCGTGGCCAGATGCATGCAGTCGAAAGGGGGCGCGGCACCGGAAGCTGGCGCACCCACCACTGGGCTAAGGAAAATGGCAACCTCTACCCGACCCATGGTCTTGGACCTGTGGCCCAGTACATGAATATTGGTCGGACCGACGACAACTTCCGTCGCCTCGTTTCATTTTCATCTCCCGCTCGTAACCATCAGATCTATGCCAAGAAGCGCTTTAAACCGGACAGCAAACTTAATAAGATCGATTACTCCAAAGGTGGCGACATGAATACCTCCATCATCAAGACCCATCTTGGGCGAACCATCATGGTGCAGTGGGATGAGAGTAGCCCACGCCCTTACACCCGTCACAACCTGATCCAGGGAACCAAGGGAACCGGAAAAGGATTCCCGTTTGGAATCGCACTGGACTACGGCAAAAACGAAGGACTCCCTGAGAAGCTATTCCAAAAACTCGCAGGCAAAAAGAATCATACCAATTACCATGGCTGGTCCACGGATCAACAAGCGTTCTACGATGAGTTTGACCACCCACTCTACAAACGCATGGCTGACGTTGCCAAAAAAATGGGCGGACACGGTGGCATGGATGCAATCATGAACTTTCGCGTGGTCGAGTGCTTGCGCAAAGGTCAGCCGCTTGATCAGAATGTCTATGAGGGGTGCCTCTGGTCCGCTGTGACTCCTCTATCACGCAAGTCAGTTGCTGAAGATGGTATGCCGCAGGATTTTCCCGATTTCACACGCGGCCAGTGGAAGACCACAGCACCGCTGGCGATCGTTGGATGATTGGTGGGGTGCCCACAAAATAGAAAACCCGCTGAACGGTGATGGCATGGGCACCATGCATCAAAGATGCCCCGCAGAAAATCATTACCGCCTTTACCAAGCTCATCGAGGCGGCCTTGTCCTGACATAGCGTCGTGACCACTGTCGATGTGATATTAAATGGGGGTTTCCCCAAGAACAACGGAATCGCGAAAGGCTTTCATCGGAAGAAGAAACTCATCCAGTGCTTTCCGCGTTACCTTTACTCGCGCATCAGCAGTAAGGATCGCTCCATACGCAAGGCGGGTGCGAGCTGAAAATCGATATGTATTTATTATCCTATGAAATGGGGATAATGGGATGCCCATCCGCCACGTAAGTAGAAGTATGATTCGTTTGCTTGCCTCGCTTGTTACTTGTATTTCAGCTGCTCTATTTGTTTCTATCGACTGTGATGCGGCGGATCAAAAGCCGAGCAGGGTCGCTCCCACCTCTAAAGATGTTAAATACGGGTCGCATAAAAAGGAATTGGTCAACTTCTGGCAATGTGAATCCGAGAAACCCGCAGGCGTATTACTCGATATTCATGGGGGCGGCTGGATGGGTGGTAAAAAGGCAGAGACGATGCGTCCGCATCAGCTCAAACAAGGTTACCATTTGGCCTCTATCAGTTATCCTCTTGTCAACGAAGGGGCGGTGCAGCCAGCCATGCTTCACTCGGCTCTACGTGCTGTACAATTTCTACGATTCAAAGCAAAGGAATGGAACATCGATCCCAAACGTATTGTCGTAACCGGTGGTTCAGCGGGAGGATGTTCCAGCCTGCTTGTGGCCCTGCATGATGATGTGGCAAACCTGAAAAGCAGCGACCCAGTGGAACGATTTTCATCACGGGTGAGTGGTGCCGCTGTTGCCGGAGCGCAGACGACTATGAATCCCTTTGTGATCAAAAAACATATCGGCGAAATGACCTTCGGCAATCCAATGCCCTACAAACCTTTTGGGCTCGCGACCGCCCAAGAGCTCATGGACAACTGGGACAAACACAAAGAACTGGTCTTGAGGTGCTCCCCGGTTACCCATCTCAGCAAAGACGATCCGCCAATACATCTTTTCTACAACGTCAACCGCGAGTTCCCGACAACAAAATCATCCAACGGTATACACAGCCCGATCTTCGGTGAAATTATGCTCGAAGCTTGTAAGAAAATCGGTGTTGAATGCCACCTGCAATACTGGGAAAAAGACAAACCCAAGCCCGCCATAAGTCGCCAAGAATTCATCAATCGGCTATTACTTAAATAGCGGATAATTGTGAGAAATCACTTCATCAGCTTGATACGCGGCGATTGTGAAGTTGAATCAAGGTTCTCGTCCCAATCTGCTTGGGTGAATGGTGGGTAACACGTAGACACAAAAAACCCGCCTTGGTGTAGGCGGGTTGATTAAGAAACAAAGTACGCAGACTGGGATTGCGCTCATCCATTCGCGCTCTACTGGCTAGCAGGCCTCCTCCTCCGTCGACCTTGAGGATAAGGTTCGTCGCGATGCGCGACGGCTTGTGTAGTCGAACCCAGGACCAAATTGATATAAGTCGCTTAGCCTTAGTGGTATATAGGGGTTGTCTCTGGAGATGTGTTTACTTGGAACTACTTAGAGTCTACACTTTCGGTTGTTAGTGGCGATTTTGGATTTGTTGTTCTTCAACTCTTTTCTCTCAACATGGACCACTTTTCCTGGAGGCGGCCCAGTGTGGATCTACACAAGAAGTCACAGGCCTGATCTACCAAGTTAAACAAGCGAACTCAGAGCAAGCGATCTGAACTTAATTATCTGTAGCAATCACTAATCGAGGATGCTATTTCACTCTTGCAAAGCGTTACGTCACACTTTATGATTTATGGCAAAAGCATGAACTTCAGCCACTTGACAGAGAAAAAGACCGAGCTAGAAAATTACCGTAATGATGGTGAAGGGTTGCCGTCTGCGTTGGTAAAGAACCTAGAGGATTGGTTTCGCGTAGAGCTTACTTACACTAGTAATGCCATTGAGGGTAATACCTTGACCCGGAGCGAGACGGCACTTGTCGTTGAGAAAGGTCTTACTGTGGGTGGTAAGAGCATTCAGGAGCACCTTGAAGCAAGTAACCACGCCTACGCATTGGATTGGGTCAGAGAGCTTGCAGCGCAGCCTGATGCCGTGCCTACAGAAAATGAACTACTACAGCTTCACGCGCTTATTTTACGAGGCATCGATGACCAGCATGCGGGACGTTACCGGGATGTCACCGTGATGATTTCCGGATCCAGTGTGGTGCTTCCCAATCCCTTCAAAGTGCCAGAGCTGATGGAGAAGTTCATCCAATGGCTTGCTAGCAGCACAAACCTCCATCCTGTGGAATTGGCGGCGCAGGCGCACTATCGTCTCGTTACCATCCACCCGTTTATTGATGGTAATGGAAGAACAGCAAGACTGCTGATGAACTTGATCCTCATCAGTCATGGTTATCCTCCTGCCATCATCAGCAAGAGGGATCGCTTGGCGTACATCAAGTCCCTGGAGAAAGCCCAGCTAGGAGGAGAACTGGATGACTATCTTAAGATCATCTCCAAGGCTGTGGACCGCTCGCTGGACATCTACCTCAAGGCCATCAAGGGAGAGAATCTTGCCCCTGTGGATGATCATCAAGAACTCTTTAAAATAGGTGCTATCGCTAAAGCGTCTGAAGAAACAGTGCCCACCATCCGCTATTGGACGAAGGAGGGCTTGCTTACCGTTGCAGAGCTTACGGCATCCAACTACGCTCTCTATGGCCCGGAGACGCTATCTCGTATCAAGCAAATCCAAGAACTTAAAAAAGAACGATTCACCTTGAGTGAAATCAAAGAGCGATTGCTTTCTGATACCGAATAAACATTACCACCTCACCATTCCAAGTATAGGTGAGTTGGTCGTTTGTTGGACAGCTTGATTGATAGGGGAGTAGCGTGGGGCATCGCGGGTGAACTTTTGAAGACGCCTGAGTTTATCGTGTACAGATTCTGGCTTTGCTGTCGATGCATTGTACGTGATGCACGACACTTGTGCAGTCGAACCAAGTTTCTCCACGCCCTTGTAGGGCATTCCGAAAGGTTCTCGTCCCAATCTGCTTGGGTGAATGGTGGGTAACACGTAGACACAAAAAACCCGCCTTGGTGTAGGCGGGTTGATTAAGAAACAAAGTACGCAGACTGGGACTCGAACCCAGGACCAATTGGTTAAAAGCCAACTGCTCTACCAACTGAGCTACCTGCGCTTTGGTTGGATTTTTGCCCTGCAAGCCTGTTGGCGTGCTTGGCGCGCCGCAAAATACGGATCTAGAGGCTGTTGGCAAGATATTTTTCTCCAGTAGAAGTGTTTTTTTTGTCTCAGTTTAAAAGATCCTTGTGTGGGAGCTTTAAAAACCAGTCCTAAGCCCAGAAAAGGCGGAGTTTCTGCTTGTCATTACAGTGTTTCAGTATTATCCCATCTCCAGCAACTCTACGAGCATTCGGGGGGTGGGTCGAATGACCCACTCTTTTGTGTCTCAGGGAATAGTTAA